>SDBV01000376.1_pt1 | contig 63587 bp, 58 predicted proteins | sample 2277081 | NCBI WGS metagenome assembly SDBV01 (sample SAMN10402039, study PRJNA504765) | marine sediment metagenome | isolation source: marine sediment core GS10_PC15, 223 cmbsf | place: Arctic Ocean: Southern Knipovich Ridge | collected 2010
ATACAATCCCATATTATCATGAGGACAGGTTTTAAAACATTCCATACACATTCCACAGTAAGTGTTTTTATTAAAATCATAAGGAGTTAACTGCCAGGGACAGCCATATCCTTTTTCATTTCCAACAAAACAGGTCTTTGGAGTATGGCCTTTACATACAGCAGGATCCTTTCTTCTAATCTCTGTCATACCAAACTGTGCATATAATCCCTGAAAACCGGAAACAGGACAAAAGTAAAGACAAAAGGTTCTTTTCTGGAATAATACACCTAATATAAAAGCAAGCAGGATAATTAAGCCAAGTAATATAAATGTAACATAAGGTTTAACTGTAAAATATCCCGAGAAAAAAGTAGTAATTAGAAAAGCAAAATTCATGACCCACATATTTTTTAAAGATTTCGGCCATCTTAGATTAAGTCCTTTTAATTTTTTATGAACTACAGAAAAAAGCCTTCGTCTCTGAAACCAATCACCAAAAATTGGGAATGGGCACATCATGCACCAGCCTCTCGATAAGACAGGTACCAGAAAAAGCATTAAAGCTGCCCACCATAAAATCCAGACAACCATTATTCCAAAATTATAATTACCAGTAGAAAGGCCGCCAACAAATGCTGAAATAAGAATTATCGTAAAAATACCCAGGTTAGCAATTATTATTGATAATGGGAACCATCGTGACTTTAGAAGCTTTCTTACAATTTTAAATTTTGAAAGTTCAAATCTCCAATCCAGATCAATTAAACCAAATAATTTATCCTTTTTCACTTTTTTACTTCCTCCTTTTTCTTATGTATTATCGTAAAACTAATAATACCAATGATGATTGCCAGAACTGCAAAAATAAGGAAAGTAAAATTAGGTTCAACTTCAAGATAGCCAATCATATACGGGTGAAATTCTCCACAAGTGACAGAACATCTGAATGTATATTTTCCGGGTTTATCAGCAATAAAACTCAAAGCGCCATCTGAACCGGGATTTGCCTGAGTTTTTAATTCATATCCGTCCAAATAAATACCATGTGTTACATCTGTACTAATAAGTTTTATTCTTACTTCATCTCCCAAATCAACTTTTAAAATGTTTGGAGTATACTCGAATCGCTTGGCGTAAATCTCGAAATATTTTCCACTACCACCATCTTCTGTTGTGTATTCATAATAAACCGGATTAAAATCCTGATTATTAGTAGTAATAAAAAGTTCTGCAAGAGCCAAATCTTCGTGTGCATGCATTTCTTCATCATGTTCTTGTGCTGCTTCTTCATGTTCATGTGCTTCTACCTCATGTTCATGCGCTGCTATTTCATGTTCATGTGCTGCTACTTCATGCTCATGTGCCTCTCCCAAATATCCGGGCTCACCTTCTTCGTGTTCATGCGCTGCTACTTCGTGTTCATGCGCTGCTACTTCGTGTTCATGCGCTGCTACTTCGTGTTCATGCGCTGCTACTTCATGCTCATGTGTTGCTTCTTCTTGTGCATGGGCTTCTTCCAAATGTCCGAGCTCACCTTCTTCGTGTTCAGCTTCTTCATGTGCAAGAGCTTCTTCCAAATGTCCGAGCTCACCTTCTTCGTGTTCAGCTTCTTCATGTGCAAGAGCTTCTTCCAAATGTTCGTGCTCATCTTCTTCGTGTTCAGCTTCTTCATGTTCGTCTTCCTCGTGTTCGTCTTCCTCGTGTTCAGCTTCTTCATGTTCGTCTTCTTCGTGTTCAGCTTCTTCATGTTCGTCTTCTTCATGTTCGTCTTCTTCGTGTTCGTCTTCTTCATGTTCGTCTTCTTCATGTTCGTCTTCTTCGTGTTCGTCTTCTTCGTGTTCGTCTTCTTCGTGTTCGTCTTCTTCGTGTCCATCTTCTTCATGTTCAGCTTCTTCCAGATTATATTGATCATTATCACCGAAGACACCATAAACAATTACTAAATATCCAATAATTAATATTAAAGTGAAAGCTAGAATAATTAAAAACATATTTTTCTTTTTCAATTTTTCACCTCCAGAACAACCCATTCTGAGATTGATTTTCTCCCACCTCTATCACCATTTGATCCATTCCAAACAGCAAAAGCGCATAATTGTTTTTGATCCATAAGAAAAGCAACATCCGAATCAGGGTCCGGGTTGTCTATATTTAGAGAACGCTTCATTACCACCTGCCATACTCCATCCTGCCATATACCGCGGCCGCTAACTATTTGATTATCTTTTTGAGTTAAAGTTCCAACTCTAACAGCAACAAGATCGATCACAGCAGATTCATAAGCTTGCATAGAAACACTTAAAACTTCTTCGTCTTCAAAAGGATAAGTATAATCGGAATACGCCTCATTTACAAATTGAATATCGTGCCAGAACTCAGCATCCTGAACAGCCTTCCAATGCCAGATATTTGCTTTTCCCATAAATCCCATCATCAACGTAGATTGATTTACTTTATCACTCATGGGAAACATAATAGCTGTTGCATCAGAGAAATTATTTAATTCATGTGTACTATCTTCTGTAGCATCATTCCATTTAAAATAAATGTAAATATCCTGCTTATTATGAAATGCTTTAACAGTTAAAGGCGACATATTGCTTTTTCCCCATGGTAATACCATTACCTGATAAAGAAGTTCTATTTGAATCGGAGTTATGTGATCCCATATATCCAATCCGATTTCGCTTGATAATTCGATATTTTCATCTATAAACTGAGCTTCTAATAATTGTATCGCCACATCATGAGCATGAACTGATGCAAAAACTCCGGTACTGGTCACATAAGAAAAACCAAAATAAGCAAAAATTATAAATCCAATTAATAATATTGATAAAATTAAAATGACGATAATTTTTTTCGCCATGCTTATCCTCCTAATTCTTTTTTTTCTTTTTCTATGAAATCTAAGAAATCCTCAGAAATTTCTTTATAATAAATATTTTTCGTTGCGGAAATAATTTTAGACGCAATTCCCTTTGCAGCAGGATATAAATAGTCAAAGAAAAATTTCTTTTGCGCATCAAGACAAACAGAAGATTTTTCTTTTCCATCATCTTTTTCTGATGCTTTAATTTCTTTAAAAATGATGTAATACATAAATTCTAGTTCATTAACAAGTGAATCCGGCCTTTGCTTGTCTGTTTTAACACCAAAAGCATTATAAAAACCCATAATCTCGGATATTAGATTAACCCTCTGAAATTCATTTTTAGAAACATGTTCTGCACAGGACAAATATATTTTACCGGCACGGAATAATCTGTCATATTCGATACATAAACTTACTTTCTCCTCTTCCAGATCTTTGTATATAGAAAAGAATTTCTTATCCGGATAAGAGAACGATACAGAGAAAGCTTTATATTTTAACATACGCTCTTTTTTATGTAATGCTGATTCTGTTAACATTTCTTTCTTCATCAAATTTATTCCTGATAATAATTGGTTCAGTAAGAGGAACTCTTGCAACTTCCATATTATTTTCATCAAAACCAATACAAAAACCGGTTTTAATGTCTCCTTCTACTTTAAATTTTCTTACGATTTTATCCGTAGAACCAAAAAGCATTAAAAGACCAATAAGATTAATGTCTTCTGTTGCACTTTTATACATTTCTACTGCTTTTTTGCTCCGTGGACCGAATAATTGATTATTAAAAGCCTCCGGAACATGAATAGGAGGAATGTAATAAACATTCGGTTCTGTTCCAAATTGCGGATAAAGCGGTAATGCTATTTTCTTTTCATGAACAAGATAATCGATTGGATTATCTTGTTTCGGATTATCTTTATCACTAATAAATCCAAACATCCGAATTTTTCCAATACAATTTTGTACACAATGAGTTTGCTTACCTTCTTCTACTAGCGGAAAACATGATATACATTTTTCTGATTTTTTTGTTAATGCTCTAAAAAATGATTTTTTATATGGACAGCCCCTAACACATTCCTGGTATCCCCGGCATCTTTCCTGATCTATAAGTACAATACCATCCTCTTTTCTTTTATATACTGCCTTTCTTGGACATGCAGCAACGCAGGCAGGAAAAGAACAATGATTGCAAATTCTTGCCAGATAATACATCCATGGCATATGAGGTATTTTTAAATATTCACCTTGTTTTACTTTATCACTTACTTCATCTTCTCCAATATTTGGATATTGATAATCCAGTTCATCCGGCATAAAACCTGTTATTTCTTCACCATAAGTTTCTGAATCATAAATAGTTTTACCATTATAAGTATTACCATTCCAATCCTGGGTTTTCATCTTTTCTAATAATTTAACATCCCATCCAAGCGGATAAAATCCCCATGGTTTTGTTTCTACATTATTCCAGAACATAAATTCCTGGCCCTTACCTGCAGTCCATGCATTTTTACAGGCAAGTGTACAGGTTTGGCAGGCAATACATTTATTTGTATCAAAAACCCACGAAACTTGTTTCTCCGGGCGAACTTCCTGATATTTATAGGGTATTTTTTTATTCAGCTGCCAGTTATTCACTTTATATTTCATTGGATAAATCCTCCTTTGATAAACATTGCCATAGCTTCATTTTCATAAGTAGGCCTGAGTCCAAGTTTCGCAGGCCTCCATAATTGATTCCCACTAATTCCTCCGTCTTCGGCTTTTGTAAATTTCACAAAACTATCTTTAGGTGCACCATTAGGACAATAAACATCCGGTTCAAAACCTTTTTTAATCACCTGGCCAATACCATCTTTTCTTACAAAGCTGTCTGTCATTAGAGTAGGTTTTAACCAGCCCCTTGTACAGCTTTGATGTGACCCAAACCTGAACATTGCCTGATAACCGGTTTTCATATTTCTCGCAAGGCCGTCTTCATTATTTAAATGGCCCTCCACAGAACCATAGGAAGCACCATACATATTAAACCAGGATCTGGAAATCTTCGGAGGTATTCCAAGATAATACCTTGCTCTTAGCATAAGCCTGGATAATCTGAAATCTTCACTTCCTTCTATTTTTTCTCCATGATATGGTCGATCCTCGGGATCTGCATCTACCCATATATAATCACCGTCTTCGATTCCTAAGGCTTTTGCATCATCAGGATGAATATCTACAAATCCTTCACCAACCCATGGTTTACGCTTATCTTTACGGAAAGGATCTCCAAATGGGCCGAACCAAATAGCCATTATATCCGTATCTACCGGCATAGTATGAGCACCATGTCTGTATTTAGGAGTTATATATACATGCGAATATCCAAGATCTTTTTTTAATGGATGTTCCGACTTTATTAATTCATCTACGGTTAAAATATCATTCCGCACCTGGCGCGTTTCACTGGATTTATCATCCGCTGGAATATCATATTTTTCCGGTGGAAAAGGTTTTATTGCAGGATGCGGTTTTGCCACAATTACATTTGGTTCATATTCTGTGCCGTCTACAGTTTCTCTGTGAAGTGTAAGATTTTCTCCGTATTCGATAAATTCATCTTCTTCCCGATAAAATTCTAACCTGCCTGTTTTATTGTACCATTGCTTACTTTCATTTGCCTGCTCCCATCCAATTATTTTTGGATATGTTCTGCTCATGAGGATTGCAGGTATTCCTTCTTTTGCCTTTTCTTCCAATTCTAAAATGTTATAACCTTTGGACATAGAACTCATATTTATTATTCTCTGCAGGTACACATCTACTTTACCTTCATGTACAAACTTCCAGTAATCTGTAAATCGATTATCATTTAGTATTTTCCCCATGGCCTTTGAGACCCCAGCTTGTACTTCTATATCACTTCGAGTATCATGTAAACGATCCAACTTGGATCTTGGAAACATCTGCAAAAAAGGATTTGTAACAGAAGCCGTTATATCCGGATATTTGAATTCTGCCCAGGAATCTACAGCCCATACAATATCGCCATATTCACAACTGCTGGACCACCACCAATCACTAATAGAAATAAACTCAATATTCGGTATAGTGTTTACAACTGCTTCGTAATGCCCTTTAAGATTTCCTAAAATAGAGTTAGCATTACAAAACATCAGTGATTTTGTAGGAGTAGGCATATGAGTTTTACCTGTAAAATTCTTATTGCCAACCCTTAATGGTTTATCCATATGATTATAATAATGAGCAGATTCAAACTTAAAATAACCGTGTAAACTGGCTTTTTTAGTTTCATCGAGTTCGATATTAAAAGGATCTTCTTTTATATATTGGCCAATTCCATCAAAATAAGCTGATCTATAATTACCTGCAAAACTTCCTATATTACCGCTATGTGTGCCAATATTTCTCGTAAGAGCACAAACCAGCATTGTTGCCCTGTCTTTTTGATCTCCATTAAAAAACTGATTAGGCCCCATGCCTACTGCTATTAAGGTTTTTCCTGCATTTTGTGCAATTTCACGAGCCAGGTTCTCTATTGCTTCTACCGGTGCCCAGGTAATTTTTGATGTTGATTCCGGATCAAAATTATCTCTTAAATATTGCCATTCCAGACTATAAACTGAACGAACTGTTATTTTACTTCCGTCAAGCAGTGTTACTTCTTTTTCTGCATCCAGTTCCGGTTTAATACCTTTTTCTCTAAAATATTCATGAACTTCATCACGGGTTACAGCTGCTAATTCATTATTATTTTTATCCCATATAACAAAATTACCCCATTCATTTAACAATTCTTCCGAGATTACCTGCTTGCCTCCGGAACCAATCGGTGTTGGAGCTTTTTCACCATCTTTTAAAACTATGGTATCTCTTCTTTCTGTTGGGCCTTTAAAATCCTGAATAACTTCTTCCGCACGCAGTAATTTTAAATTATCCATTCTTACAAGCAGTGGTAAATCTGTTGAATTTTCAACATATTTTTCATCGTATAATTTCTCTTTCATAATTACATGTGCTAATCCCAGTGCGAAGGCAGGGTCTGATGCAGGCCTGATAATAATAACTTCATCGGATTTACACGCAACGGAAGAATACTCAACTGTTACAGATACTACTTTAGTGCCTTTTAATCTTGCTTCTGTTAACCAATGAGCATCCGGCATTTTTGTTGAAATCCAATTTATTCCCCAGGCTATTACAAGTTGTGCATTTTCTACAGAACAAAGGTCCCAGTCTACGGTTTGCTGGCCTGTAACCATTGGATGTCCCGGCGGTAAATCCGTATGAAATGTATAATTATCAAAACCTCTTGCGCCCATGGCAGTTTCCTGGTTTGTACCCCTAACATGAGTATCTAAAAGCGCCATTGAATTTGCCAATCTGTACATACCAAAAACCCTTGTGACACCAAGCATAGGCATTCCGCCACGAAATTTCATGACCTGTGTCCCTGCTTTTTGCATGGCCTCTATGGAATCCGGATCATATATACCCTGTCTTTCAAGCTTATTTTTTCCACTGTCTCCACTATAAGTAGCTGCAATATTAATTAATGTTTTAGCTGCTATTTCGAATGCCTCATCCCAGGGCAGCCGTATAAAGTTCTCTTTACCTCTTCGAAAATACTCTTTAGAAGGTTTCCCATTAGCTCCCCTTGGAAATCCGGACTTTACCCACCTTAAAAAACCTTCCCGTATCATTGGATACTCAATTCTTCTTGGTCCATAAATCCTTCGGACTAATGCTAAACCTTTTTGACATAAACGAGGTTCCCATCGTGATGATGCTTTATTTCCATAAAGATCTTCTGCTTTTCCATAACCATAACTTGGGCCAATCCGGGTAATAACTCCGTTTTTAATATATCCTTTTAACAGGCAGTTATGTGTATCATTCGGAGCACATAGAAAATGCATATAATCATCGAAACTATATTGTTTATGATATATTTTTTCCCAGTCTCTATCCGGATAGAAATCCAGAGGATTATCAATTTCCGGAACATAAGTTAAAGTATCCAAAACTGGTTTGGCTATTAATGTTCCTCCCAATGCTGCTAAGGATATTTTTATAAAATTCCTTCTAGTTATTTTCATTTGAACCCCCTGCAAGATATAATAAATTTAGATTTCTTCATAATATCCCTATATTCCGTAACCGGATTTATTAATAAATTAATAAAAACGATAATTTTATATTATTAACTAATATGTTAATACATTTTTAAATGTATTTGTAAAGATATAGTTACAAAATATCTAACTATTATTTACTAATTTTACACTTTTTTTTTCTAAAAATTCCTCACAATCCAATTTAATTTCTGAAGTGTCCACGATTTTATTTAAGAGTTTGCAAAAATGCGATTCATCATTTTTATTAAAATTATATAAAAAGTTTTCACAGGCTATACATGTTTTTGCCGTATCTATAATCCCTGCATTTTTAAGTGGCAGAATAAATTCCAATAAGAATAGCGAAATTGTTTTCTTTGTTTTATTGTTAAACTTTTTTAACTGTGTATTAAAATCCTTGTTCCAGGCGGATATTTTTTTGATTATATTTTTTCCTTTTTGTGTAAATGCTATTATGGACTTTTTTTTATTTTCTTTGGAAAATCTTTTAATAACGAGATTCTTTTTCTCCAGGGTCTTAACGGCATCACTTACTGTTGATTTTGTAATAAATAAAAATTTAGAAAGTTGAGTTATATTGGAGTTCTCGGATGATTGTTTATTTAAACAGTTCATGATTTGGACCTGTAACGGACTTAAATTATATTGCTTTCCAATCTTCCATAACAAAGATTGTCTAATCCAGGATAGTTTATCAATTGTAGCCAGTATTGTTTCATCTATCATTTAGTTAGGACTCCTAACTATTTTAAGAGAGATAAAAACTTTTGTCAATAAAAAAAACTTGATCTTGGTTCAGGAATTTGTACTTAGGCTGTGTGAAAAGATTTTCACGACAAGGATTTAACTGTTTAGTTCCGGAGGGCATGAGCTTTACAGCTCCATGAACAAAGATTACTTTTGCTTTAAAACAAGAAGGAGGTCTTATATGGTGCAATGATATAAACATAGTAATAGTATAGTCTTAACCAATATAAGGTTACCGTAAAGTGACTAAAATTTTAAGAACAACGGATTTTCACAGATTTACACAAATCTGTATCAAAATATTAGTTCCTATACAGTCCTAATGTATTATTCCACTAAATTTATTTACGGCGGAATTGACTATGGTTAAAGAAATGCTGAATAGTGAGAATTCTATTTTTTAGTACTTTCATTGTTTTCAACGTTTTCGTCGGTTTTTGCATTTTCAGCTTCTGTTTCTTTTATTCCTTTTTTAAATTCTGCCTTGGCCTTTCCCATGGAACGAAAGAATTTTGGAATAGCTGTAGATCCAAATAATAAAACTATAACGCCTGAAATTATAAGTATTTCTGTTGTACCTATCATAATTTAACTCCTATTTAAATAATAATAATATTATTCCTTCTTTTTTATATTATTTTTACTATTTTTTTCTTTTATTATATCTATTCCCTTTATATCGTTTTTGTCCGGGATAGATAAATCATCTAAAGATAATGGTTCTTTTACATCTGTTTCTATGTCTTTTAACATTTTATTCACATCTTTATTAAAATCTAATACTTCTCCATACAATCTTCCTAATTTTCTTAACATTACAGGGATCTCTTTAGGATCTATAAAAATAATAAGAACAACAAAAATAACAACAATTTCCCAAAAACCAAGACCAAACATTAGTCCTCTCCAAATTTAAATATTTTTGCAATTAGTATTGTTAAGAAATATAAAACTATTAAAGGAAGAGCAAGCGTTACCTGGGAAATAAAGTCCGGCGGGGTTAAAACGGCAGTTAAAATGAAAGTTGCTACAATAACATATCTGCTGGACATAAATAGTGTTTTTCTTTTAACTATTTTCATAATCAATAACAATTCTAATAATATTGGAAGCTGGAATAATACAAGGGCAATAAAAAGAAATTGAAAAATATAAAAGATATTTTTTCCAAAATTTAATAACATTCCAACATTATCCGGAATAAAACCAGAGGTTGTTAAAAAGGCTATAGACAGCGGGATAATGTTGTAATAACTATAATATGCACTAAAAATAATTAATACGAAACTAATAAATATAGAAAAAATAAGAACTTTCTTTTCTTTTGATTTAAGACCAGGGAAAATGAATTTAACAATATTGAAAAGATGAATCGGAAAAGTTAAAATCATTCCGGCAAGAACCGATACTTGTATTTTTGTTAAAAATGCTTCAAAAATTGTATTTACAAACAGAAGATTATCATTATTGGAATCCAATATTTTAAATGGTCTGTATAATAATTCTATAATTGGTTTATAAAAAATAAAGCATATTATTGTACCAACAGCAAGTGAAATAAAAGAAATGATTAATCTTTTTCTAAGTTCTCTAAGATGTTCTATTAGGGGCAGAGTAGTATTTATATCTTTCAATTTCTCCGGCATAAAGGAACTATAGTATATCTAGTTTAAATTATCAATAAATATCCTAAAATATAAGATGAATATATTATCAACAATTATCGGAATTGGCTAATTAATGGCTATTTAAATAATTATTGTAATCCTTTGTATCATTAATATTTATAAATTTATTTGATTCTTCAATTTTTATATATTTGATATTAAAGTTTTTTAGGATATTAATTATTTTATATTTACCATCCAGAATATATTTAAAAATAGATTTGAGCATTTTTTTTCTATAAATTGCAAATAGTGGCTCAAATTGATCTTTTGAATTTATTGGGACGACTCCGTCAAAATCTTTGCTTATCTTTACCATATTTAATAAAAGCTCACTATCAAATTCCGGGATATCACTGGCAATTATAAAATTTATTTCATTAGAAGAAACTTCCATCGCAGATGCAATACCCATTAAAGGCCCACAATCCGGTTGTTTATCGATAATAACATTAGCATTTAGAAAAGAATATTTAGAGCTATTATTTGAACTTATTAAAATTTCATTAAAATAGGCTTTAAGTTGATTATAAACATGTTGAATCATCGGGACATTTTTAATTGGCAGGAGAAGTTTGTTATTTTTCATTCTTGTGCTTTTCCCGCCGGCCAAAATGATTGCTGTAACTTTGTTAAAAATTAAATTTCTCATTTTATTTTCTAAAATCGAATATATTTTATAATTATAATTAAATTAAATATTTCTTATCCGTAACTATGCAAACCGGAAAGCAGAAAATTTACTCCAAAATATGTAAAAATTGTAAAAACAAAACCAATAATTGCAAAAATTGCAGACGGCTTACCCTTTAGCTTTTTTATAAAACGTGTATGAAGATAGACTGTATATGTTAACCATGTAATAAGTGACCAGGTTTCTTTAGGATCCCAGCTCCAAAAACTTCCCCAGGCATATTGTGCCCAAATAGCTCCAAAAATAAGTGCTCCTGCTGTATAAATGGGAAAACCAATTGCAATGGAAGTATATATAATCCTGTCGATATTTTTTTGTTTATCTTTATCTTTAACAAAAAGGTAATAAATAGCAGCTACAAATGATATGGCAAAAAAGGCTTCTCCAATAAAAGCAAAACTTACATGCAGAACAAGCCATGCGGATTGTAATGCCGGAACCGGAGGCAACACTTCTTTTGGAGCAATTGGGGAAGAAGCTATAGCAAGAAGAATTATCGTAATAACTGTTCCGCCAAAAATTATTAATGGCAAAGTTTGGTCTTTATTTTTTATACGGTAAATAAAGAGTACCAGGCTTATTACGCCCGCGTAGAATACTAATGATTCAAATGTATTTGTAATTGCTACAAAATTAATCTTGATACTTCGGTCGATAATTGTATAAAAGAGAAGTGCGGATGCAAGAATAACAATATAGTGGGAAAAGGGATCCGGTTTCCTGTTTTTTATAAGAAATATAATCTGAATAACACAGGCAACACAAAGTAAAATAAAAGCTAATGTGGAAATCATATCTTTTTTTCTCCTATTTTTTGAAAGTATGTTAGAAACAACCCAAAGATAATAATGAATAATGAAATAAATATCGGAATAACTCCGGGATCATCAACAACCTGAAGTCCTGTAAGATCCCTGGAATATATGTTTTCTATTGTATAATTAACAATTTTTTGAGATTCCATAATGTGCATAGTATTAATAAATTCATTATTCTGCCATTTTTCAAAAACTGCAATATGTTCTCCAGCACCGGAATTGTTTTCTATTGTATCTACAAAATAATAGACTGAATTTTGTACTTCAAATGCATCGCCGGAGTGAATGGTATATGTCTGTCCGGATGAATCCTTTAAAGTTACTGTACTTTCTTTGGCAAATGATGCTTGATATACTTTTATTGAGCCAATTTCCAGAGGTATATTTACTTCTATCGGAAAAGAATCAACAATCAGCTCTCCGTTTTTTATAATATTAACCGTAGAAATCCAGTCTTTTGGGCTGCCATCATCATATTGAAGAAATTCAAACGATTCTAATTCCAGAACATACTCCTCTTTAAGGAGAATCTGATCTCCCTCTCCAAGGTATGTAGAATCTTCCTGTCTCCCGGTATAAGTTATTATTCCGCTGATAATAAGAATAAGAAGGCCTAAATGAATTAGATCCGGCCCCAATCTTTTTTTTGTTTTCTTTTTTAATTCCCGGCTTAACCTATTTATCATACATACTGTCAGATTTATAAAAAAACAACTTAAAGGAGCAAGGAAAAGAAAAGAATAGAAGAAGTTATTCATCTGAGTATTAATTATCAACCATGAAATAACAGGTGAATAATTGCTGTAATAAAATGCTAATTCTCTTCCCTGTGGTATAAATGTTGCAAGAATAGATGTTACAGTTATATATGAAATTAAAATTACAGCCAGTTTAACAGACTTAAAAAAATTTAATAATGAACTCAATTATGTCTCCTTATCTTTTTTTTGTTTGAGCCAGCGCGGGCCTGCTCCCTCTGGTACCTTTCTTATACTATTTATTGGTTTAGTCTCCCTGTAGCTCAAATAGATTATTCACCAGATTTATATATTCAAATTTAGATCCGTTTTTTGATAATATTTTTAAGTTTTTTATTATAAGGCCAATATAACTTCTATTTAAAAAATTTGCGAACTCAGCTACTTTTTCATACTCGTTTTTTGTGATTTTATTTTTTAGGTTGTTTAATTCTTTTCCCATCATAGACTCAAATTTAACATTTAATAGATTAATCGTAGGTCTAAGGCTTAAGGATTGTAACCAGGAAGAAAAATCATCTACAATTTCATCTATAATTTTATTTGCCTTTTCTATTTCACCATGTCTTTTTTCATAATTATCAGCAACTACTTTTTCCAGATCATCAATGTTATATAGATATACATTATCAATTTCATTAACTTCTTTTTCTATAACCCTTGGCATGGATAGATCGATCAAACATAAATTTTTATTATCTCTTTTTTTTATAATATTCCGGATAAGGTTATACTGGAGAATTTTTGTTTTTGATAAAGTTGAAGTAATAATTATATCATACTTATTTAGCTGTTCTTTGAAATTTACATACTTTACGGGTTTAGCATTATATTTTCTTGAAAGTTCTTCTGCTTTATTGTAAGTTCTGTTTGTAATAAAGATATGCTTGCATCCTCTTTTTGTAAGGCTTTGTAACACCAGTTCACCGGTTTCACCGATTCCTACTAAAAGAACTGTCCTTGATCTTAAATCTTTAAATAATTTTAAAGCCAGTTCAACTGCTACATAACTTAAAGATGATGCTCCTTTATTAATAGCTGTTTCTGCCCTTACTCTTTTTCCTGCTTCAAATGCTTTATGAAATGCCCTATTCATCATAGTATTGGTAAAATTGCATGATGCACTTATTTTGTATGCTTCTTTTACCTGGCTTATAATTTGATTCTCACCAAGTACCATCGAATTTAAACCAGCCGCTACTTCAAAAAGATGCTTTATAGCTTTTACACCTTCAAAACTATAAAAATATGGTTTTATATTGATTGTGATATTTTTATAAATACAGAGTTGATTGATAAGGGAGTCAAAATATCCATTTATACAGGCTTTTGGTAAAGAAAAATAGATTTCCGTACGATTACAAGTTGATAATACTACGACTTCTTTAATATCAACTGAATTTTTTAATGCTTTTAGAAAATCCTCTATTTCCTCTTTGTTATTTATTACAAATTGTTCTCTAATGTTAACCGGGGCAGATTTATAATTTATTCCAACAATTCCAATCATTAGCTATTTATTTTCTATTGTAATTTCTGCTTCTTCTATTATAACAGGATATTTAAGATCCATACCAAAATCTTTATTTATGCTTAAAGTACCTGAAACAAGAATTACATCACCAACCGCAACTATATCGTTAGAAGTAACCGTAAGATCAAAGGAATTGGTACCTCCTGTTCCATCCTGAATGTGAATCCAGTTTCTATCCATAATACCTGCATTAAACTTTACAACCCTTCCCCTCACCTTAACAATTTTTCCATTAAGAGAATCCGATGTAGTATAGCATTCAACTACGGTATATCCACCTTCCGCTTTTTCAAAAGAACCTGGAGCTATATTAGTATCTTTTTGCTGCTGGCTTAATATTGTGGAATCTTCATCCAGAGGTGTTATTGTTTCAATTAAGTTCTCATTTTTGCGCTCGCAGCTTATAAATATTATTATTAATGTACAAATTAGAAGCATATATTTTTTTAGAACCATTACCGCCTTCTCCTTTTGTGTAGAATAATTAATTTCATTCCTTAAAGTCAAGCCTAAGTGTATTTATGAAATAAAAAAATTTATTAATTTTTATCTATATCGTTATTAATTTAAATGAAATTAATTTTTATTGTTTGCATTAGTATATACCGATTTTTTAAAAAACTGCTGTATTTTATTACAATGCTCAAATAAGACCGGACTGCAAAAATCAATATAAAAAGATAATGGACTTAAAAATATAATTAAAAACTGGTTATTGAAGTAAAAAAGAAGAACCAGGTAAATCAGAACAATCGCTTTGGATTGGTTTTTAAATAAAGCAAAGAATATAGAACTTATACATTACCAACAGTATAAGATATCTGTTACCGTCATCTTTCACATTATAAATATTCTCGATTTGACATCGTATGAATTTTGCCATAACCGCCACTTTTATTTCTGTTGCTGCAAAAAATCCTATGACCCCTTTTTACTTTATGATTATCTCCTGTTTCGTTATAACCTTTTAAATATCCATGAAGATTTAAGAATCCAATGAATTTGGAATTTGCAAAATGGGCATTTATATAATTTTAACTTCTATTAAATTATAATATGGAATATGGCTATGTATGAAACATAACCATATTCCTCTATTTATAAAATAGTTATATAATATATTTTTACCAGTTCTTCGCTGCGCTTTTATTTGAAATATCATCGGCACTGGTATGGCAGCTAAAACAAGTTTCACTGAAACCATCAGCTATATTTATATCATGATTTTCATGAGTAATTAAGCTTAAAGCACCTGCGGCAACTCCTACTTTGTGGCACATAGTGCATCCGTCCGGAACCTGTTGCACAATCATTGAGATATCGGGATGGCCTGAGATGTTTAAAATTTGGACGTCTAAAGTGTAGTCGGTTGTCTGGTGACAATCCACACAACCATTTGGATATCCGTCTGGTGGTGATACTCCGTCCGGAGCATCAATTCCCATTAACATAAAAGCAGTAACAAATATACAACATAATACCAATAAATTAATAAATAATCGCTTTACTCTTTTCATAAAATCTCCTTGATATGTAAAAGACAGTTAATAATAACCTAGCTAATAACCTCATGCAAGAGGTTTTTTAAAAACAATAGTTGTCAAAATTTTATCTACACTCTATAATATACCTTACCTTGATAAAAAAAACATGTAATATCTGAAAAAAGATATTTTTAGTTTCCAAAAAAATAAATACATTCTTTACCAACCTGCTAGCCAAATGAGTACTAAAACAGCAATCTTCCTGCTCAATTCCCTTATTAACACTAATTGATTTTTTGAGGCAAAATTCCATACAAAGTTTACAACCATTACAAAACATTGAATTAAAAACAAGTAATTATACCAGGGACGATAATACTGTATAATAAGCAGATTAAATTATACAAATAGGAGATTTTTTTTTAAGAACAACAGAAATACTAATAATTTCGAGCGTCGTTGTTTTATTATTCGGAGCAACTATAATACCTGAATTCTTTCGCTCTAAGGGTAAAGCAAAAGCAGAATTCCAGGAAGGTGTAAAAGAAGCAGACAGCGAAATATTAAACGAAAAGAAAAAAAATTAAAACACCAGTCTATATAACAGTACTAATGTCCAATACCATGGAGCATTAGTATTGAATGTTCAAGAGTTGGAAATATTTCTTTCATATATTCTCTAACAGCTCGAGGGCTTCCGGGTAGAGTATAAATTAGAGAATGCTTTTTAATCCCGGCTATACTTCTACTTAATAATGCATTTGGTTGATCTTTTCCATATTTTAAGCGGATGTGTTCCATAATTCCCGGAATAAATTTATCGCACAGAGGTCCAACAACATCCGGAGTAAAATCTCTTGGGCCAATTCCTGTGCCTCCGGATGTAATTATTATATCTGTTTTTTTATCTACTGATTTTAAAATTTCATCTTTAAGCTTCTCAGGATTGTCCGGTAAAATATTAGTTTCTATAGAAATGTGCCACGAGGTTGAATTAAAAAAATCTGCAACTAATTGCTTTATTATTGGCCCGCTTTTATCTTTATATTCACCTGTAGAAGCCCGATCGCTTAGAGTTATGACCTTTATTTTTAGAAGTTTCTTAAGGTATTCAATGGTGTCTCCCTTTTTAACTTCTCCCGTACTGAGGACTCTGCAAAATATTCCCTCTTTTGGCATTATACAATCACCAACTTCTTTAAATATTTCACATCCGGAGTGACATTTTTTACCCTTTTGAGTTACTTCTAAAAGAATATCTCTTATTTTAAATCTATCCAACAAAGATATATTTATTAATTCTATTCCTTCTGTTGTAACATTTTCTGCAAATTCACCATTCTTAAATATTCTGTTATGTTTTATACCAATTTTAAGTATACTCTCTTTAGCAAGCAAACTAACCTGTCTATGCCAGTGTCCCGCATGGGCATCGCCAATCACTCCTCTTTCATCTATTTTAAAATCATTTACAGGTATTTTAATTGTTCCTTTTTCCTTTGAAATGTTTAGTGAAACTACTTTTATTCCCTTTTTTCCATGTTCATAAGTCATAACATTTCCTTTAAATATTAGTTTTTGTCTTTTCTATTAATTTTATATTGGAAATTTCCATTTCTTTATCCACTGACTTACACATATCGTACACTGTCAAAAGAGCAACACTAGCAGCCGTTAAAGCTTCCATTTCTACACCAGTCTGCCCAATGCATGAAACCATAGTCTCTACCTGTATTCCACTCATGTTAATTATAGCAGACACATCCACTTTTGTTATTTGTAAAGGATGGCACAGAGGTATAAGGTTCGGTGTTTGTTTTCCTGCCTGTATACCGGCTATCTCTGCAACAGATAACACATTTCCCTTTTTAATATGGTTCTCTTTAATTAGTGTAATTGTAGACTCCTTTAAAGAAATAAAACCCGAAGCTTTTGCAATTCTAAGCTGGGGTATTTTTTTACTCACATCTACCATCTGTGCTTTACCATCTTTAGTTACATGCGATAACATTCCTTTTTCCACTCTCTATCCTCCTCTTTGTTTGTATCTGTTTTTTTATCCACCGATATTATAAAATTCATTTCCCTCGTTTTTTTGTCCTCTGGATGGTTTGTAATATATTGCATCCACCAGAGCCTTTCTGATTCCCAATTTTCGAATATCAAAAGAAATATTATTAAATAAACAGGGTTTTATTAAACCATTACTTGTTAATCTTAATCTATTACATCTTTCGCAAAAACCGCCTGTGCCGCCATCTATTTTCCAATAATCACCCTGTGTAAGGTCCATCTTTCTTATAAAGCGGACCAGAAGGCCGTTTTTTTCACAAAATTTTTTTACTTCCTTTGCATCCGCTTCATCAGAAGATTTTTCTATAACACAATTAATCTTAATTGGATTTAAATTTACTTTTTGTGCGGCTTTTATACCTTGCAAGGTATCTTGAATATTTCCACCCCTGGTTATTTCCTTAAACTTTTCCGGATTAAGGGTATCCAGACTTATATTTACACGATTAAGTCCGGCCTTAGCAAGGAAACCAGCATATTGTTCCAGCAATGTGCCGTTAGTTGTAATTGCAAGGTCCTCTATTTCTTTTATACTTCTTAGCTTGACTACTAAATCTACAACACCCTTCCTTACCAGTGGTTCGCCTCCTGTTATCCGAACCTTTGTAACACCTAGCTCTGCAGCTTCCCGGGCTACTTCTACTATTTCCTCTATGCTAAGTATTTCACTATGAGAATACAGTTGTATACCCTCTTTGGGCATACAATATTTACAGCGTAAATTACACCTGTCCGTATAAGAAATTCGAAGATAGTTGATTTTCCTGTTAAATCTGTCTAACATCTACTTTTGTACCTTCTGTTATTTCTGATATTCCAATAGGGATGGAAATTAAACCATCCGCCAGAGGCAGAGAACTTATATGAGCCGAACCATGATATTCAACTCTTTTTACACCCTCTCCTGTTATTGTTATTGGAATAAAAGACATTCGTTCGGATTTTTTCCTTATTATTGTTTCTATAAGAGGTAATCTTATACTTTTGGGTTTATATTTATGGCCCATTAATAAATATATAAAAGGTTTTACAAACAGCTCGAAAGAAACAAAGGTAGAAACAGGATTACCGGGAAGGCCAAAACAGTATTTTCTCCTGCCTTTGTCTACATCGCTAATACCAAACACAACTGGTTTTCCAGGTTTTATTTTTATTTTTTCAAAAAGAAGTTTAAAATTGTTATCATTAAGAATCTTAGGGACAAGATCAAAATCACCCATAGATACACCGCCGGAAAAAACAACAATATCATTTTCCTGTTTCATCTTTTTTACTTTGTCATTCAAATCTTTTAAATTATCCCTGCCAATTCCATAATAATTGGCAATGCCTTTTACGGTTTCCACCTGGGCTGCTAACAGGTAACTATTGCTGTTCCGAATTTTAGAACCACTTACTTTTTCCTGTGGTTCCACTAACTCATCACCCGTAGCAATTATACCGACTTTTGGTTTTCTTGCGACAGGGACTTTGGAACACCCTGCAGTTGCAAGTACGGCTATGTGCTGTGCTTTTATATAAGTACCTTTGGACAATAGGACATCTCCCTTTTTTATATCTTCTGCTTTATAACAAATATTTGTATTAGAATTTACATTATTAAAACGGACTTTATCTTTTCCCGGTTTTTTAGAGTTTTCAACCATCACAACACAATCCGCGCCTTCCGGGATCATTGCACCAGTCATTATTTTAGAGCATTGATCTTTTAATATTTTATGTTCCGGTAAAGAGCCAGCCTGGATAGTCTCTATTATAGAAAGTATATGTTGTAAATCACATTGCCGGCATGCATATCCATCCATAGCAGATTTATCAAAGGGCGGCATATCCATGTCGGAAACTATATCCGCTGCCAGTATCCTACCCAAGGATTCTCTTAAAGATACCTTCTCTTTATCTAACTCTATTACGGAATTTATAATAATATTTAAAGCCTCTTCATAGCTAACCACTTTGCACTCCTTTTTTCATATATCAAACAGCACCGAACTTACTCATACCACGGGCCCACATGAGCACCAAACCGGATATTATGGATTTACCAGCCATGGTTATATAAACAGTAAAAAATACTTTTAAGTTAGATACCCCTATATTTATAGCCGTTTTTTCATAGATTATTGGCAAAGATAAAAAACCGTTATAAGAAGAATTTATTACAAAGGGAATGCTAACAAAAGACATAGCATTTATTATACTTATAGGATTATTAATAAAATTTATTCCAAGGTTAGAAAGAATCTGGAAAGGTTCAAAGCCAATTTTTCTCATAATTTCTTTTCCGGTTCTGCTATAGCATATTCTTTTAAATACTCCGGTAACGAATTAAAGCTGTCTTATAGTATTTATCCGCTAATTTATACAAAAAAATAGTTCTGTATCCACATGGATCCGTATCAGGATCCGCGCGTCCAAAAAGGATCTCTTCCTTTTCCATTATTTCATACCAGTTCCCGGAATTAATAAGGATTGATTCTTTAGACGCATTTGTATAAATAATAACTATTTCCCTAATGCATTTTTTAAATGTTTATTATATAATTTATTTACTATATTATTTAATTCGCCACGAAATAAATAATATGCTTTAATTATTTCTTTTCCCTTTTCTGTTAAAATAGTCTTTCCACCCATTTTACCACCTCTAAATCTGTCCAACAATTTATAGCCCAGGTACTTTTCTGCTTTTTTTATATCATCCCATGCTTTCCTATAGCTTATATTTAAACTATCTGTTGCCTTTTTTAGAGAAGACTCCTTATCGATTTTATCAAGAAGGCTCCATTTACCGTCTCCCAGGACTCCTTCCGCGTTTGGCCCGGACACCCAGACCTTAAATTTAGGGTATAATTCCATTTATCTTTATCCAAGCACAAAGTTATAACTTATATTAAAAACAGCCTAATTGACATTTTTGCAATTTTATCTTTTTTTGATTGCAAATCTTACCTATTTTAATAATTTTTTCATTAAATTGTTCTGCAATCTTAAACGCATCTGTACAATCCAGGTATAATTTATTATCTTTTTTTATGGCTTTTAAAAGAATTGATTGTTCAATATTAGAATCTGTATTATTCATTTTAATCCCCTTAAAAATGAGTCGATATGAACAGCTCAGCATATCGCTAATTATTGTAATCAATAAATAAAAATAGTCAATAACTTTTTTTATCTAAGCCATTGTTTGACATTTATCAGAAAATAAATTATTAATCTACAAAGTCAAATTATTTAAAATATATGGAAAAATGAATATTCTATCTATAGTTGGAAAATCCGGCAGCGGAAAAACAACACTTATAGAAAAATTAATTACAGCTCTAAAAAGCCATAGTATAAAAGTAGGGATAATTAAGCATCATGCTCATAAGGGCTTTGAAATAGACAAACCGGGTAAAGATACATGGCGGTATGCACAAGCAGGCGCGAATTCCGTAGCAATGATTTCTCCGAATAAAATGTTCGTTGTGCAAGAAACACAAATAGAAATGACTTTAAATGAAATTAAAAGCATGGTTGGTAATGTGGATATTATTATAACAGATGGATATAAAAAGGAAAATACACTTAAAATAGAACTTATACGTTCCGCTGTTCATAAAGACATAATAACTCCGATAGAAGATCTTGCTGCAATAATCTCCGATTTAGATTTTAAATTAAACATTCCTTGTTACAGTCTAAATGATATAGCAGGACTTGCCAATTTCATTATTGATAAATTTATTTCCGCAAAAAAATAAATCTGTTTTTAAATATTTAAAATTCATTAGGTTTTTAAACTTTGTAGATATTTTAAATATTCTTCCTGTGTTTTTAAATATTAAAGCCAGGAGGCATTGTTCATTTTCTGAAATTTTGTTTTTGATGTATAAAATACGCCAATTATTTTTTTCTTATTTTTATCTATCAAATCATTAACATAAGGAAGAATACTTTTATTGTAAATTGCATATAGTGGTGGAAATGGTAAACTGAATGTGCCATGTGTTGGCAAATAAAATTCCCCACCCACCAGATTGTATACTCTTTTAAAATAATTTTCAAAGAGAAATTGCTGGTGCTGTTCGGAAAGATAAAAAACTACAGGAAACAGTGGTTTTCTAAGAAGAGAACTACAATAAATTTTGGAATTAAAATTGTGCTCATAATTCTTCGGCTGCTGATTACACTAAGATGAGAAAATTTCTCAGGATTATTAGATGAGTGTTCTATAGCTATAAGCAGCCGATATAAAAACCGGCCGCTTATAGCTATAATATTATTATTAATAGTTTTACCGGATAACTATTTATTCATGTAAGTAATTAAAACTTCATCCAATGTACCAAACTCACCCAGTACTTTTGCTCCATTTAACATGCTGTACTCATCACCCCCTGCTGCAAGAAAATCATTTGTAACCAGTTTATAAAGCGCATCCGGATTGAGTGCCTTGCCGCCTACTAATATTTCAGTAACACGGCTGCCGGGTTCCTTTGATGAATCAAATGAGAATGTCATTCCAGCGACATGAGAATAAGCTCCCGAAATTTCGGGAATCGACTTAATCCCGTTTTCGATTGCTTCTTTAATTACAGAACCTTTTACTTCCAGAAGAACTACCGTATTTCCAAAGGGAAGCACTGTGATTATTTCGCCAAGGGTAATCGGACCGACATCAATCGAAGAGCGGATACCTCCACCGTTCTGTAATGCAACATCCGCATCTGAAATTGCAATCATAGCTTCACAGATAAGGGTCCCCAGATTGGTAGGACCAGACCGGACGTGTTCCTTTACACCATCAAGTTCGACATTGGTGTTTCCGACTACAACATCAGTAACTTCCTTATTTTTATCTTCCAGTTCTCCTATCAGAGTTAATATTTCACTATTTTCAGAAACTTCGGCAGAATCATCCTTTGTTATTAAACTGGCTGCTATATTCGCGACATCTCCGTTTGAATAAGTAATTTCCACGAAACCAAGGTTTTTATCATGATTACCGGTCTGTACGATCACTGTATTGTTAACAACCATGCCTTCAGGTAAGGTAGTATGACTGTGTCCGTCCACAATAAGATCTATACCGTCTACTGCTGCCGCTATGTCGGAACTCTTTACTTTAGTTTCTTCATCAAGGCCAATGTGCACAAGTGCAATAATTACATGCACTTTGTCTCTTAATTCGTCAACCATACTCTTTGCAACTTCAATTGAATCTAGAAATGTTAGGCCTTCTGTATTTTTGGGGTGTGATTTATACAGGGTTTCAGGAGTGGTGATCCCGAATATACCGACCAGTAAACCGTTAACATCTTTGATCACATAAGGTGCCAACAGGTAGGAACCGTCTTCCTTAACTACATTAGCTGCAAGGATCGGAAAATCTGTCATTCCTGCCAGTTCTACCAATCTTTCCTGGCCGTAATTAAAATCATGGTTTCCGGAAACCATTGCATCGTATCCTATCATATTCATGATTTGAACTATGCTTTCACCCTGAACTAAAGATGCAATAGTGGTTCCGTGAAATGTATCTCCTGCATCTAAGACCAGAACATTCGGATTTTCTGCCCTTACCTCGTTTATCAATGTTAGTATTTTTGCGAAGCCCATTCCATCGTATTTTCCCTCATTTACTCTGGCATGTGTATCGTTTGTATGCAGAACTACCAATTTTGTATCTGCTGCAGGAGTAATTGACTTTTCCGCTACATCTAAAATATCTTCTGTTATTAAGTCATCATCAGATACACAGCCAATAACAGAAAATAGCATGGCAACGATTAATGCATAAGGCATTAATTTTTTAAAAATATTAAACATTTGTCTCTCCTTTTTAATAAGTTTTTTGTTATAATGATAAGCTTTCATTTAATTAAGTCAAGTCAATTTATAAAAAAAACAACTACTATTCTAAACTATCCTTACAGGAATATCCCTTTCCTTTAAGTACTGTTTAATACTGTCTAAAGTATAATGGCCGTAATGAACCATGGAAGCAATAAGTGCAGCATGCGCATTACCTTCTTTAAAAACCTTATAAAGATGCTCCGGCGTACCTGCACCGCCGGAAGCAATAACTGGTATTCCAACACTGTCAGAAATCATTTTTGTAAGGTTTATTTCATAACCTTCCTGTGTACCGTCCGCATCTATAGAGTTAAGTACTATTTCTCCGGCGCCAAGTTTTTCTGCCCGTAAGGCCCATTCAAGCGCATCAAAATTTGTAGAAGTTCTTCCGCCATTAATAAACACCCTGTACTTCGACGGCATGGAGCCATCATATGCCGCATCCATTCCAAGGACTATACACTGCCTTCCAAACAGGGAAGCGCCCTCTTCTATAATGTCAGGATTTTTAACTGCAAGGGAATTAACACTGACTTTTTCAGCGCCTGCTAAAAGAACATTCCTCATGTCTTCTATACTGCCTATACCCCCGCCTACAGAAAAAGGAATAAAGATTTTTTCCGCTACACGTTCTACAACATCTATCATTATTCCTCTTTTTTCAGAAGATGCAGTAATATCATAAAAAACAAGTTCATCGACTCCCTCTTTATAGTACTGCTCTGCCATTTCTACAGGGTCGCCTATATCAACATTGCCTTTAAATTTGATTCCCTTAGTAGTTCTTCCGTCTCTTACATCAAGGCAGATTACAATTCTTTTTTCCAGCATATTTATTCCTTTGACCTAAACTTTTAAGGATTCCATTTAAAAAAGTTTTTTAATAATTTTAAGCCTACGGGACCAGACTTTTCCGGGTGAAACTGAAAACTCACAAGATTTTCTTTTGAAATACCGGAAGCGAACTTAACACCATATTCGGTTTCTCCAATAATTAAACTATCATCATCCGGATTTGGATAATATGAGTGTACAAAATAGAAACTTGAGTTTTCCGGAATCCCGGAAAATATTTTATGCCTGTTATTATGTGTTACCTGGTTCCATCCCATGTGAGGAACTTTAAGCCCCATATTTCCGGAAAACAGCACTGCTTTACCTGGAACAAGGCCCAGGCATGTAGCATCACTCTCTTCAGAGTTGGAAAGTACAATCTGGCTTCCAAGACATATACCAAGCAGCGGATTTCCTTTTGTATAAAATTCTGATATAGCAGGTCCAATCCCTGTATCATCCAGCACTTTCATTGCTGCAGCAGCTTCGCCGACACCTGGAAAAACAAGCCTGTCCGCGTTTCTTATTTTATCAGGCTCAGATGAAATAATAAAATCTTCATCTATGTATCTTAATGCAGTTTCCACGCTTTTTAAATTTCCCGCATTATAGTCAATAATTACAGTCATTTATATCCTCATATTCTTCATTTTTTATTGAGCTGTACAAACAAGATAATAAAATAGTACATCCATATACTATTATTTGTATTAATGCAGTCGCCCGGCCACTAAGAGCCTTAGTGGCCGGGCTCCGCTATTTTACAGGAATTTCAATTGAAATTCCTGTAAAATAAATTAACCGCCAGCTGTCCTCTTATTTATCATATTAACAAGAAGGCCGGATAGTTCCTCAGATGAAAGGAAAAGGCCATGCACCTGCATCTGAGTACCATATGCTTCTATATTTATTTCTTTTAACCTTGAGGCAAGTCCTTCTATTCTATATCCTCTTAAAATATAAACTATCATTAGCCTTAAAACCTGATTAAAAGAAGCAATACTGCCTTCTTTTTCCAGATTAAAAAGACCTGCTACTTCATTATTTTCTCCCTGTATATCCGCACTCACTAAAAGTTCATTTATATCAGTATTTAGCCCTACCTTTTCTGAAAACCCATCTTCTGTAAAATCAGGAAAAACAAGCACCATCTCGATATCTGATAGTTCCTCCATATCTATATTTTCTATAGAAAAATCTGAAAACGGCTCTGGTGAATCATAATTATCAATTAAAGGTATTATATCCCCGTTTGAAAGAAAAATCATATATCTTTCCGGCAGGCAAAATTGCATTTCACTTTCTCCGGAAGTCCAGTAATCTATTGAGGCATCCTGCTTTTCCCACTTATTCTTTATTACAGAATTTATAAGGCTCCTCGGGTATTTACCCAACAAAATTATATTTGAAACAAGAGGGCCGTCGTCTGTTACATTCACAGCTCCATAAATAAATTTTGTTCTGTCAAATAGAAAATCAAAAGCGGAGCTCTCTTCCATTATACTGTTTGAGATTTCACGCACTATCCCTTTCGACTGTTCGGAAAAATCAATAATAAAATAAAAAGACGCATCTTCCGGAAGAAGGCTCATCCAGTCTGTTCTTGTTTTATCTTCCGGTATTGTTCTGCAGCTTAAATAAAACATACAAATAATTATCAATAATATATATTTTCTCATAATCAACTTAAAAATCCTTTAATGTTTAACTAATGAAATAAAACATTTTTCTTCACCGCATAAAACTTCTTGAGAGTCATCCTTCATGTTCCATTCCCACGAAACAGCGAGTATTTCAGAAACTAAATGTTCTTCAAAATTCTCAACCGCAAGCTTTAATCCGTCTGAACCATGAATAAAAAGTTTAATTCTATCTGTTACTTCCAGGCCCTTATCCTTTCTTAAGTTCTGCACAGAACGAACCATATCCCGGACTATTCCTTCCTGAATTAATTCGTCTGTTAGTTCCGAATCAAGAGCAACAGTTAAAGAATCCTGATTTAATACCTTTAAGTTTTCCTTTTCGTTTCTAATTACATTTATACCTTCTATTGTAAGGTCAAAGGTCCTTCCTTCAACATCAAGTACAAGTGTGGAATTTCCCAATAGAGACTGGATATCCTCTTTGGATAAAGTTTTAATTTTTTCAGCCGCTGCTTTCATATCTTTACCAAGTTTTTTTCCCAGCACCTTGAAATTTGCCTGAGCACTGTACTCTACAAGTTCCTCTTCATTCTCCCTGAAAATTACATTACGAACATTCAGCTCTTCCTTTATAATTTCCTTCATTTCTATAAGTGTTTTCTGTTCATTTTTGTCCTTTGTTACAAGATGTATTGCTTTTAAAGGCTGTCTGATTTTTATACTGTGCATGGACCTTAATGCTCTTCCCATAGAAACAGCATCACGGGTTATCCTCATTTTATTTTCCAGCTTTATATCCCGATTATCCTGATTACTTACAGGATAATCACATAAGTGTATTGATTCGGGCATGTCGTCATTTTTAAGGTTCTGATACATTTCCTCTGTCACAAACGGAATAAAAGGAGAAGCAACAAGCACGAGTTTCATTAGAACAGAATTAAGTGCTTCATATGCCTGCTGTTTGTCGAGATCATTTTCAGACCGCCAGAACCGTCTTCTTGACCTTCTTATGTACCAGTTATTTAATAGATCTATAAAATGCACAAAACAGCCTATAGCTCTATGAAGATCATAACGTTCCAGCTGTTCTGTTATATCACCCACCATTTTTTCCGCTTCTGATAAAATCCACCTGTCCAGAGGATTTTCCGGATTTAAAGACGCGGATTCCGGTACTACAGTATCAATATTTGCATATGTAACATAAAAGCTGTATGCATTCCATAATGGAATTATTACATTTTTAAGAACATCTTTAACGCCAGAGTCCGAATACTTTAAATCCTCTGCTTTAACTACAGCAGAGTTAATTAAAAAGAGCCTTAATGCATCTGCTCCAAAGTTATCTATTACTTCTGTAGGATCTGTATAATTCCTTTCAGACTTAGACATCTTCTTACCGTCTTCCGCAAGCACAAGGCCGTTCACAACAACATTTTTAAATGCAGGCTTATCAAATAATGCTGCTGCCAGTACTGTTAATGTATAAAACCACCCGCGTGTCTGGTCAAGCCCTTCTGAGATAAAATTCGCAGGGAAGTTATTTTCAAAATGCTCCTTGTTTTCAAACGGATAATGGCTCTGCGCGTAAGGCATAGCACCGGATTCAAACCAGCAGTCTAAAACTTCAGAGATTCTTTTCATTTCCCCGCCGCAATCGCAGCTAAAAGTTAAATCGTCAATAAAATGCTTATGAAGGTCTTCAACTTTCTTACCGGTTTTTTCCTCCAGTTCCTTCCGTGAACCAATGCAGACCATTTTATCACATGAACCGCATTTCCAGATTGGTATTGGATTGCCCCAGTACCTGTTTCTTGAAATAGCCCAGTTTCGCGCGCCTTCGAGCCACTTGCCGAATCTTCCTTCTTTTAAATGACCCGGCATCCAGTATATCTGACTGTTTGCTTTTAGCATTCTTTCTTTAATTTTATCTATCTGCACAAACCATGATGAAATCGCTCTATAAATTAAAGGTGATTTACATCGCCAGCAATGCGGATAACTATGGAGATATGCTTCTCGCTTAACAAGTTTTCCCTGTTCTTTTAAGTCCTTTATAATCTGCTTGTCTGCATCCTTAACAAATACACCGCTGTAATCGGTAACCTCCGCTGTAAACTTACATTCATCATCAACAGGACAGACAGTTTCTATATCTGTCCCTTTTAGAGCATTATAGTCGTCTTCACCAAATCCTGGTGCCATATGTACAACTCCTGTTCCATCCTCCGTTGTAATAAAATCACCAATTACTGTTTTAAACGCGCCATTATTTTCCTGAGCACTAAAATAAGGGAACAGAGGTTCATACGATTTTCCTCTAATTTCGCTTCCCTTAAACTGTTCTATTATCTCATATTCTGATTCTTCTTTATAATAAGCAGACAGCCTTTCCTTTGCGAGTATATAAAACTCATCACCATCTTTTACTTTTACATAGTCCACATCTGTACCAAGGGCTAAAGCAAGATTGGAAGGCAGAGTCCAGGGTGTTGTTGTCCATGCAAGTATATAAGTATTTTCCTCATCCTTTAATTTAAACTTTACAGTAATAGCCGGATCATGAACGTCTTTATATCCACCAAGATTTAACTCAAAATTGGAAAGGGCTGTAGAACATCTGGGACAGTAAGGAAGGATATAGTTGCCTTCTTCTAAAAGCTTTTTGTCCCACAGCTGCTTTACAATCCACCAGATTGATTCCATATAATCCGGATCCATGGTTTTATAATCATTATCAAAATCCACCCATCTGCCAAGGCGTGTAATTACAGACTGCCATTCATTAGTATATCTTAAAACTATATTTCTGCATGATTCATTAAATTTCGCGATACCATATTCTTCTATTTCTTTTTTACCGGAAATCTTTAACTCTTTTTCCATTTCATATTCAACAGGAAGGCCGTGACAGTCCCAGCCGAATCTTCGTTCCACTTTATATCCCTTCATTGTCATATACCGTGGAATAATGTCCTTGATTGTACCGGGAACAAAATGGCCGAAATGCGGTAATCCTGTTGCAAATGGAGGACCGTCATAAAAAATATATTCTTCTGAATCGTTTCTCTGTTCTATTGACTTTTTAAAAATATCCTTTTCCTGCCAGAACTTTAAGATCGCTTCTTCCATTTTGGGAAAATTCACTTTCGGGTCTACTGGTTTATACAAAATGTCCTCCTGCTTTTATTGTAAAAATCCCTTGTTAGGGAGATATTGATATGAATATAAAGATTAAACGCTATTCTAGATAAAAAAGGGGTAGTCGTCAAGATATTTACATTAAAAGCTTTTTTGGATGTTAAAGAAAACTGATATCTCAGGAGGAAAAACATACCCACAGGGCACAAGGCTGGAAGAACTCCGGATTTACCATCAAGGATAATACATTAAAAATAAGTTACTGTGAATTATAGGAATAATAATAATTGATATAATAACAGTTATTCCTGCTTTTCGTATAATAGATAAATTTGTAATACCGGAATAATTTAGGGTTTTAAAAAAATTTATTCCCATTAATATTATTGAACCAGCTTTTAATCGGACTATGATTGATAGATTAAAGCAAGTTTCTTAGATGCTTGAGCAATGTGGCATTTTCATTTTGGTAAAAGGTGTGACATTTCTAATTTGGCTTGACAAGAGGCAATTCGACCTATTGACTTATTAAACATCTTCTTTTAGTATGATCAATTATCTTTTTATTAAGAGAAATTTTTTCTTTTTATATCTAAAGGGGGTATATATGAAACTAAAAGCCAAAATTTTTTTAGTACTAATCTTTACAATGGTGAGTACGTTATTCTTATTTGCCGGTGGTGAAGAGGAAATGCAGACTATTAAAATTGGTATAGCTGGTGCTCATACCGGTGATTTAGCACCATATGGAATACCAACGGTACATGCAGCCGAAATTATTGCAGAAAAAATAAATGAGGCAGGCGGTATTGACGGACGGCAGATCGTTCTGGTAATTGAGGATGATCAGTGTGCACCGGAAATTGCTACAAATACGGCATTTAAACTCGTTGGTGATGAAGTTGTTGCTGTTATAGGCCATATCTGTAGCGGTGCAACAAAAGCTGCTTTGGGTGTTTATCTTGAATCTGATATATTATGTATTTCACCCTCTGCTACTAATCCACCTTTAACACAAAGTGGAGACTATCCGAACTTTTTAAGAACAATTGCCTCGGATGATGCACAGGCTGAATTCCAGGTTGAATTTGCAATTGATACTCTGGGTTTTACAAAAGTTGCAGTACTTCATGATAAAGGTGATTATGGTAAGGGGCTTGCTGAGTTTGCCCTAAGTTTTCTGGAAGAGGACGGTAGTGTAGAAGTTGTCCTGTTTGAAGGTATAACAGCAGGTGCAGTTGATTATACAGCTGTTATTAATAAAATAGCCGTATCCGGTGCAGATGGTATTATCTTCGGAGGATACCATCCGGAAGCTTCTAAACTTGTTGGCCAGATGAAAGACAGGGGTATGGATATTCCTTTTCTTTCCGGTGACGGTGTTAAAGGTGATGCTTTTATCGAATTGGCAGGTGAAAATGCCGAAGGTGTATATGCGACCTATCCTGCAATGGATATAGAAAACAATCCGTTAGCTGTACAGGCTAAGGAAGAGCATATCGAAAAATATGGTGAAGAACCTGGGGCTTTTTATTATAATGCATATGCAGCAGTCATGGCTTTAACAGAGGCAATTGATAAAGCTGATAGCCTGGAATATGATGCTATAATGGCTGCTTTAAAGGGCAATTATGTAGATACACCATTAGGTAGTATTAGTTTTGATTCAAAGGGAGATGCTATTGGTGTAGGTTTTGCTGTTTTTCAGGTTCAAAACGGAGTTTATATAGAATTAAAATAAAGAATCCCTGCAAGCTTTACGTGCGAGGAATTCTGTGATATGCAAGGTGGCAAAGCCTTTGGTTTTGCCACCTTGTGTTTTGCCTTGCAGCTTTAATGCATTGCATCGAGGTTGCAAGGCGTAATAATAAATAAAAAATATATAAGGATTTTGCAGTCTGCAGTTATGCAAAAGCAAAATCCTTAAATTGTAATAAGTAGAGTAAAGACCCGTATTATATATTTAAATGGATAGAAAATGAATTGGGATTATTTTTTCGGATTGTTTATTAGTGGTTTAACAAGAGGTAGTATTTATGCAATCCTGGCTCTCGGATATACCATGGTATACGGTATAATTAAACTTATTAACTTTGCTCATGGTGAGATCTATATGATTGGGGCTTTTACAGCTTTAGTTGTTGCAGGAATTCTTACTTTTAGTGGTTTTCCTTTATTTGCAATCTTTATTTTAGCCATTCTTGTAGCTGTTATCTCCTGTGCCGGGTATGGCTATACCATGGAAAAAATTGCATATAAACCTTTACGTAATTCTCCAAGGTTATCTGCTTTAATAAGTGCTATTGGCATGTCAATATTCCTGCAGAATTATGTAAATCTGATCCAAACTCCGGATTTCCTGCCGTTTCCAGATTTAATCCCGGAGTTTACTTTTTTAGAACCGATACGGCATATACTGCGTTCCAGCCAGTTTATGATTCTTATTTCGACAGCCATTATTATGATATTGCTTACAATACTTATTAAATTTACAAAGATTGGCAAAGCTATGCGTGCAACAAGCCAGGACAAAATAATGGCCATGCTTAGCGGTATTAATATTAACAATGTTATTTCAATTACATTTATTATAGGCTCTTCAACAGCGGCTATCGGAGGATTATTAATTGGTTCTTATGTTGGCCAGATAAGATCATATATTGGTTTTATTGCCGGTATAAAAGCTTTTGTTGCTGCTGTATTAGGTGGTATCGGGAGTATACCCGGTGCTGTATTAGGAAGTTTTGTACTGGGATTTACAGAAAGCTTTGGTACGGGTTATATATCAAGTGATTATGAGGATATGTTTGCCTTTATTTTCTTAACCATTATTCTAATATTCCGTCCTCAAGGTATATTGGGCCGCAAAGTGAAGGAAAAGGTATGAAAAAAGATATAAAAGAAAAAAATTATTTTTTTGGCCTTATTAAAAAGGCCTTAATCTTTGCTGTCTGGCTTGTGTTTATTACTTTTCCACTTATAGTTGTAAAAGTGAATACTTTAAAAGATACAGTAGAATGGCGCTGGCTAAATGCTCTCTGGGTGTTTTTTGGTGGCTTGGGAGGGTATATTTTATGGATGTATGCTTTACGACGCAAGGAAATGGGTGCAGGGAAAAAAAACGGAGATTCGAATAAAAGCCTTATTTCCAGAAATATTCAGAAATTAAAAACTCATGTTGCAGCTAATAGAAAACTTATGATAACCATGTACATTGCATTTGGTATTATGATCTGCATTTTTCCACTTTTTTCGAAATTATATAATATAAATATTATGATAAATGTACTTGTCTATGTGATGCTGGGGCTTGGTTTAAATATTGTTGTGGGATTAGGTGGAATATTAAACCTGGGCCATGCTGCTTTTTTTGCAGTAGGAGCTTACAGTTATGCAATTTTAAATTACCACTTTGGTTTAGATTTCTGGATTGCGCTGCCATTAGGCGGAATATTGGCTCTTATTTTTGGTATTTTGCTTTCTATTCCTATATTACGTTTAAAAGGTGATTACCTGGCTATTGTAACCCTGGCTTTTGGTGAAATTGTTCGTATTGTACTTGAAAACTGGGATGAATTATCTTTTGGCCCAAGCGGAATTGCCAAAATTCCAAAGCCCTATATCCCTGGAATAGAACTGACTTATTTGCAATCCATGCAGTTTACATATTACTTAATGATCGGGCTTACTATATTGGCAGTTTTTGTAATCAACCGCTTAAAATACTCCCGTATCGGGCGAGCTTTAATGGCAATGAGAGAAGATGAAATTGCCAGTAAGTCAATGGGTGTGAACACAGCTAAAATGAAAATTATTTCCTTTGCCCTGGGATCGTTCTGGGCAGGTTTGGCCGGTGTAATGTTCGCCGCAAAACAGACATATATAAATCCTGTAAGTTTTACAGTCTGGAATTCCATTATTGTACTCTGTATTGTTGTTTTAGGCGGCATGGGTTCGATAAAAGGGGTTATTGTTGCAGCTTTTGTACTCACAGTTTTACCGGAATGGTTACGCTTTTTTCAGGATTACAGAATGTTACTGTTTGGGGCGGTTCTTGTAGTAATGATGGTTTTTAAACCGGAAGGCTTACTGCCGGAAAAGCGGAAAATTTATCAGTTTAAGAAAATAGAATATAATAGGATCGGAAATACTAAAAAAAATGGAAGGTAAAATTTAGCTAATGAATAATGTTTTAGAAGTAATCCGGCTTTCCATGGATTTTGGCGGCTTACGGGCTATGGATCAAGCAAATATTAATGTACAGCAGGGAGAAATTGTAGCATTAATCGGCCCGAATGGAGCCGGTAAAACTACTTTTTTTAATTGTATAACAGGTATTTATAAGCCTACAGAAGGAAAGATACTAATCAATCCACCATCAGGGAAAGATGAATATATACAGGGGATGGCGTCACATAAAATAACGGCAAGAGGCCTTGCAAGAACTTTTCAGAATATTCGGTTATTTCAAAATATGACCGTCCTGGAAAATGTAATGATTGGACGCCACACACGATTAAAAGCAGGTATAGTCGGTGCAATTTTAAAAACAAAAAAAGTAAGGGAAGAAGAAGAAAAGCTTATAAATGATTGTTATGAAATCTTAGAAAAAATAGGGCTCAAAGACTATGTGAATGAATTGGCTAAAAACCTGCCATATGGAGCTCAACGGCTTCTGGAAATTGCAAGGGCACTGGCTGCGGATCCCTTTTTATTATTGCTGGATGAACCCGCTGCCGGAATGAACCCTCTGGAAACAAAGGAACTGGATAAACTTATACTCCGTCTTCGTGATACAGAAAATCTTTCGATTCTTTTAATTGAACATGATATGAGTCTTGTTATGAGTCTTTCCGAACGAATCTATGTAATGGATTATGGTAAAATAATTGCAGAAGGGTCTCCTGCAAAGATCAAAAAAGATCCTGTGGTTATAAAAGCTTATCTTGGAGAAGATGTTTATGCTTAAGCTAAAAAATGTATCTACTTTTTATGGAAATATACAGGCTTTAAACCGTATAAATATAGAAATAAACGAGGGAGAAATAATAACACTTATTGGTTCAAATGGAGCCGGTAAATCTACCACATTAATGTCCATATGCGGTATTATTACTCCCAGACAGGGAACAATTACTTTTGATAATGAGATTATTAATGATTTAGGAACTGACCAGATAGTATCCAGAGGCATTATACAGGTGCCGGAAGGCCGCCATATTTTTCCTTACCTATCAGTACAGGAAAATCTGGACATGGGGGCATATCTTAGAAATGATAAAGAGGAAATTAAAAAAGATCTTGATTATATTTTTGAGCTTTTCCCCATTTTAGCACAACGGAAAAATCAATTAGGCGGTACTTTAAGCGGCGGCGAACAGCAAATGCTTGCCATTTCACGCGGATTAATGGCCCGGCCAAGATTGCTTTTGCTGGATGAACCTTCTTTAGGATTAGCTCCTCTTTTGGTTGTGCAGATATTTGAAATAATAAAAAAAATTAATGAAGAACATAAAACCACAATATTCCTTGTAGAACAAAATGCACATATGGCCTTAAAGATTGCCCGGCGAGGTTATGTTATGGAAAACGGCCAGATAAAATTAACTGATACTTGTTCCAGTCTGTCTAAAAATAAAGAAGTACAAAACGCTTACCTGGGTATTTAATAATTTAGACAGGTAAAAAACATACCAGAAAGAATTTAACATATTTTAGCTAAAATAATATTAAATAAAAATTCATAATGGAAGGATAAGGATCTTTATCCAGGTTAAAATATTTACTTTCCGTCATGTTCTTAAACACATCTGAAAAATCTTTTACCATTTCTTCCTGCGGGTAATCAAAAAACTTGAGTGCATACTCTATAACTTCGGAACTTACACATTGGAGTAATAAAATTATTATACCAAATATCAGAAGAATATTTCTTTTTTTATGTTCATTATGGATCAGGAACAGATTGAAAGACTAATAAAGCATCCTGTTGCCAAAGGCAGAGCACCTCCGGGAATTGAAGAAACAACTTTTACTTAATTTAACTTTTTTTCTATTTTTTTAAATCTGATACAATTTTTGTGATTTTTTTCTTTTTCAAGGGATTTTCGTCTCAAAAATACTTGATTTAAATTATAATTTTTCCCATCATTTACGTCAATCATGTCAATATCATTATCAAATTCACTTTTGGAATTAGAAATACAAGAAGCAGGACAAAAATATAAAGGTTCCCGATTCGACTGGACGGGACAGATTACCCAAATTAAATATAAAGAGATGCATTCCTTTTGCACCAATGAAACCCTTAAACCCGAAAAATTAAATGAACTGGGAAGAGGACTATATAATGAATTTGGGATTGATGATCCAATTGGATACAATGAATGTGCTTTGGGTGATAAATATCCTAAAATTGGAATTGGAATGCTTACAAGAGATTCCGATAAACCATATGTTTTTTATAAACCTCCCGAAGTACTGCCAGCAAATTTTAATCATGATAGTACAAAAGACTCCGTTTCATTTATTAGTGATTGTAAGGAAATTAATGGCTATGGTTTTAAACTTCTAAAAAAAATCACTCTTAAAGACGATACATTTTCAATTAAATATAAACGGTTTAACACCGGAACAAAGGAAATAAGTTCCAGCGAGTACGTTCATAATTTTTTATCAATAAATAATCGAAAGATAGACAATAGTTACCAGCTAAAATTTTCAGCACCCCTTCAGCAAAATGGCGAAATTGTTAATCCTGAAAAAAAAGTAAAGTTTACAGACAATAGAATTAACTGGGTATCTGAAGTAGGCAAAGAATTTTTCTTCAGTGAAATATTGCCCTTTAAAGAGGGAATAACGAGTTGGCAGCTTGAAAACCTTAATGATAAAGTAGGCATAAAAGAGTCTTGCAGTTTTAATCCCTTAAGAGTTAATTTATGGGGTAGCACACATGTTGTTAGTCCCGAAATATTCTTCAAACTTAAAGTTGCTCCTGGAAAGTCAATTTCATGGCAAAGGAATTACATAGTTTATAAGTTTTAATAAAGAAACCCCACAGCAGAGCTGCGGAGATTTTTTTTTACAATCATGCTCTAATTAAAACTTTAATTAATTAGTTCGAAATTAGAAACAGAAATAATATTATTTTCTATATATCCTTTAACTGTAATGTTTATGCTCTGGCCCTCTTCCATCATATTTAAGCTCTCATTAGAAAGATTGTTGCCTTTATCATCAAACTTAACAAACCTGTATGTTTCACCATCATCATTTTTAAGCATAATCCCAAAACCGGAGGCAGCGCAGACTTCAAGGCAGTGTTTAGTATGCTCTTCCGGATTTGTAACAAGATTGGAACCATCCATTCCTTTGCCGGTTGAACCGCAGGTAACATCGGCAAGGTATCCTGTAAACTCCTGTTTCCCTGTATAAACTTCTTGGCCACTCCAGTGAAATTAGAGCAACTCCTGCAAATGCGGCAGTTATCATCCATACAAGCCATTGGTAAATAAATTCCATGTTAAGAGCATAGCTTATTGTTGTTACAGCAATAGCAATACCTACTACTATAAATCCAATTGTTAAAATAATCTTTTCTTTCAAATCAAGATTATTAATGTTATTTTGTACAGCCATTTTGTTCCTCCGTTATTGTCTTAATTTGTTTAATATTTTCTTCTGAATAATCTCTTAGATTTTTCAGAATCCGATTTGCTACTTCCTGTGCAGTTTTTAACAGCTCTTCGTATGGTACGGAACTACTGTCAAAAAAGTTAGAATATTTATTATAAATTGATAAAGCATTAAAATGTAATATCTTTTCCTTATCAAATAGATTTTCCATTATTCGTTTGTAACATCCTATAAAACAGCCGTCAATTAGTACTATATTTTCTGAATTCTTAACCCAATCTGTCATTCCGGAATCAGGCATTGTAAATAGTTCTCCATGACAGGTCCTGCCATACTTTTCATGCTTTGCTATAATGTTTGCTGCCATCCGAGCAATTTCCCCTCTAATGCATGCACCTTCACAGGATAGAACAGGTATTTTACCTGCATCAATGTTCTGTTTGGCAACTTTTTCTCCTATTGCGCACTTAGCATTTGTAGCAATCATGTTAATGTTAAAACTTGCATCTTTTTTATTCATATCTCCTCCTTATTTTATAAAAATATTCATTTGCAATTATCTATTAGACGAAGTAGAGGGAAAAAGGATACATACTTCTAAATTTCTTTCAAATAAATTTGCATTTTAAAGAGATCAACATATAATTGTATAAACAGGAGAAAATATATGAAATACACTAAAAGATACATAAAAATGGCTATACTGGGAATTGCTATTATTACCTCAATATTTGCATTTTCATGTGTTTCATTCGAATTAACTGAACCAACAGAAAATTTGCAATGGGATATTGATGGCATGATCTTTGTTCAGACTATAGAGAGTAATCAAGGCTGGACAGAAGATTTTCTTGTTACGTTTGAAGAAACATCCGAAAATAAATATTTAATTACTGCAATTCAGGATACTTATTACGGCAATACCCATGATCAAAGAATTTATACACTGGAGAGTATATCCACCTCCTTAAACCAAATTCTTTGCCAGAAAATTGAATTTAAATATGTAACTATGACTCAGATAGATGAAAATAATTCAACCGAGGGTGAACCTGAAATACTCCTTAAACCTGTAACAACTGTTATAAATGTAGAAGAATCATATCTTTTTACAGGAGAAGCTACTGAACTTTTTATTTTTGATCCCAATGGAGATGGTTCTGTAACCTGGAGCAGTAAGGGATTAACTATGGACATACCTCTGGTTGCAGAAGAACAGTCGGAAACTGAAACCACCCGGCCTGCGGTTGATTATGGAGACCCTCTATTTAATGCGGTTGCAAGTGGAAATCTTGATGAAGTGAAAAATTTATTAAAAAGTGGTTCAGATATAAATATGAGACATAGAGAGTTTGCAGGACAAACACCTCTTATGGCAGCTTTGTTTGAGAATCAAATTGAAATTGCAGAATTTCTTATTGATTCCGGAGCAGATATTTCTATACCAAGAGCAGATAGACAAACAGCATTAATGACAGCTGCTTATCTTGGCCAGGCTGGTATGGTTGATAAATTATTATCCGCCGGTGCAGGTGTAAATGCTGTTAAAGATGGCGGCTTTACACCTTTACTTATTGGAGCTGAAGGCGGAAGTGCAGAAGTCGGACGATTATTATTAGAAGCTGGTGCAAATGTGAATGCCACAACAGAAAGTAATTCGTCAGCTTTATTACAACCTGCATATCAGGGAAATATAGAGTTTGTTAAATTACTTATTGAATACGGTATAGATGTAAATATTCAGGAAAATAGTGAGGGCCTCACCGGATTAATTATGGCTGTAATAACAAATAAAATTAATATAGTTAAATTATTGATAGATGCCGGAGCAGAATTAAATATAGAAAGTAAATTTGGCACTGCTCTTGATACAGCAAAAGAAAGCAGGTATTCAGAGTTGGTTGATATTCTTACGCGGGCAGGCGCAAGATAATAAACCAAAGCACTTAACAAATTAGAAGCGGATTAGGAGTATTGTTTATATACTCTTAATACGCATTTTTATTTATGGGCCTATTTTAATATTATTTGAATACATGGACGGAACATTAAAAAAATAGGCTCCAATGAAAATATTTTTAGCTTGACTTTAATAATAAATCCAATAATATGAAATAATGATAAAGAAAGATGAGAAGAATAATTTAGATGAAATATATCAAAAATATTACTTCAGAGTTTTTCATTATTTATCTAATCTTGCTGGAAAACAGGAAGCTGAAGATCTTACACAGGAAACATTTTTAAAAATCAAACGCGGATTAAGCAGTTTTAAAAGTAAATCTAAAATATCAACATGGATATACCGAATAGCCTCCAATACTGCAATAGACTCATTAAGAAAAAAATCAAAAGACTGCGGATGTAATAAAGATTCTGACCCAAAAATAATAGATGAGTATGAAGTAGAAAATGTATTTATTAAAAACATGCCCAAACCACCGGATGAAACAGCAGTATTTACAGAAATGACCGAATCTATAGCAGGATACATGAAAAAGCTCCTTCCGGAATTCCAGGCCGTTCTTGTAATGAAAGAATATGAAAATTTAAAAGCAAAGAAATTGCAGAGACACTAAATATTACTTTAGAAACAGTAAAAATAAGACTTCACCGCGGCAGAGAAAAGTTAAGAGAATTATTTACATGCGGTTTTGATTTTTATTGTGATAAATCATACAAATTAGCTTGTATGGAAAAACCGGGAAGGCCTTTAAAGATTTGAGCATAATATAGGACACATTTATTATTCTAATAATAAAGAAGCCCCATAATCTGGTGCCCCTGTTGGTGCAAAGCATGGGGATATTACGGCGTTATAACAAAAAAGCTGCCCAAAAACATATTTCGGACAGCTCCATTAAACATTTTAAGATTTCAACAATTAACAGCATCCATTCTTTTTCTTACAGCATTCTGGAATATCTTCACTATTTTTTATTTTCTCAAGATTTTCTTTGAAATTCTTAAAGAATGAATTACAGTTAAAATCGTTTTTTTTTGTATCTTCATCCTGTTTGTTTTCTTTTGTATTTTCCATTTTAATCCTCCTTTTCAGCAGGATTATCCCCTGCTGTATTTTCACTTTCTTTGGATTCAAAGCCGTTTTCCATGCCTTTAAACATTTTATTAATCATGATAGGCATAAAGACTCCCAGCATAGTAATTATTCCAGCAACTGAAATCCATAAAATCTTAACTGCAGCAGCATTTAGAAAAATACTCAGAATAAGAAAAATACTGCCAAAAACCAAAGGGATGTAAGGGATGAATACCAGAAATTCCTTAGATTTGGTCTCTGTTTCATTCTTTTTAAATTCTTCCACTATTTTCATACACATTTCCATAATATTTCCTCCTATATTATTTCTTACTAATTAAGACGAAGAGGAAGTAAAAAGGATACATAATCAGCAGTTAAATAAGGAATTTGTCATGTGTTTTTTTGGATTTGAGTATTTTATGATTCCAGATAGCTTGACGGTATTTATAATTATACCTACCATTAATTATGACTGCAAAAGAACTTTTAAATATAAACGGCGATTTTAATGATTCTCCGCTCATAAAAACATTACAAAAAATACATAGGTTTTTTAATGATTTAAATATTCCATATGCAGTTATAGGCGGTCTCGCTGTAATAAGAAATGGGGCGTATAGAACAACTCATGATATTGATATTCTCACCTTTCAATCCGGATGGGAAAAACTTAAAACATATTTAAAAGATTATTTTGAAGTAGGAATTGATTTTGCAACAGATAAAGAAAATAACATACAGATAGATTTACTTTTTGCGAGTGATGACCGGGATATGGTTTTTGTATTGCCTGAACCTGATAAAGTCTGTGAATATGATTATGACCTAAAAGCTAATTTTATGGATCTTTTTAATACTATTCAATTAAAAACAGCTGTTTATATACAAAAGGAAGAAGAGTACGGAATAGAACTTGCTGCAAAAGATTTAGCAGATGTTGTTGAATTGATAAAACACAATAAAGATAAAAGTACAGATACTTTTATTAATAAACTTCATAAAGGTGTAAAAGATAGGTTTAAAAAAATATTTAAAAATATGTATATAAAAAGAGATAACAAAAACATTCCTATTTAAAAATTGAATTACTCAATTCTAAACCAGTACTCGTAATTTGTTAAACCTTTATCTGTTTTTACACCGGCAATCGTAACATCATATTTTACACCAAACTCAAGATCATCAACTTCCCAGGACATCATGTTTAGAATACCCATTTCCTCGTTTTCACTTAGAACAGATGAAACATCAAGAGATTTTCCATTTTCTGCTATTACTGTTATAACTGCAGAAGAATAATCAATACCAAGATTATTTATCATAGTTTCCCTGTTTTGAATTGCAATAAATGATAACCTCCAGTTCATATCAAAAAAAACAGCCGGATATTCGTTAAATGGGTAGGCAACAAAATCAACATCTGTATTCTGCTCATCTTCATTTAATACTTGTAAAAGAGCTCCTGTAACCCCATCCAATTCAACATGGCCATAAGCTATAGAGTTCATAAAAGGATTCAATATCCATTTTCTATGGCCTACCGAAGGAACATCAAGATCTATTAAAAACGATACTATTGAATTCGCAGGTGTAAAAGTTGCAACTACACCACCTATGATATTACTGTTATTACTGCTTTGATAGCCTTCCTCTGACCAGCAGTCCCAGTCTTCCGGAGGGTAGTGATTTATTGAACGATTAGCAGCCATGATAAGAGCACCTTTTTGTACTTTCACATCCTGATCATATGCATAAATAACAGGATTTATTCCGTGAAGATTTCGAATATAGTTTACCAGTTCTAATACGTTCATTTTGGTTTGTTCAGATAATTCGCCTTCGTAACATTCTCTTTTAGATGGTTCACTTACATATTCTGCAGGTGAATAATACCCGGAAATACCGAAATCGTTTTCACTTGAAGTATTAGATTCAATTGAATTAGAAGCAATTGAATTAGTAATATTCTCTATCAATTTGCATGAGAATATAAATAATATAATTAATCCTGTTAAAGCTAAGATTTTATTTGATTTCATGAAGGTCTCCTGTTACTCATTATTAAGCAAATAGCTTATGTAATATTTCTGTTGCTTAACAGTATATTCTAAATGTTAGCTCAGTAATAAGGTGAATGCAAGAATTTCTTTTTATATTGATAAAAAAGCAGTAAAAGTACTACAAATATAGATTTTAAAATAAGTTCCGTAAGGTACAAATTATCTAAGTTCGCTTATTAATTGCTAAAGTAATAAAAACGTTAGACAGCTTACCAGCCAGCATCAGTAAGAGGCTGGAATAGTTCAGTTTTCTAATATCAAAATTAGAAATCGGAATTTGTATTATTTAAGGTAAAACTCCAATAAATCCTGGAGTCGTCCCAACCGGTATAGTAGTAATTATATTATTTGTTACTCCATCGATGACAGTTACATTATTTGACCCTTCATTTGAAATATATATTCTATTAATATTTGGATTGACAGCTACGCCAACCGGATTTGTACCAACAGTAATAGTAGTAATCTCAGTATCTGCCGCGCCATCAATTACAGATACTGTTCCAGTATTATATTCCGTTACATAAATCCGATTAGTGTATGGATTAACACCAACATCATAAGGCTCAGTATTGGCTACAAGAGTTATAGTAGTAATAACATTATCTGTTGTACCATCGATGACAGTTACACTATCCCCCCAGTTGTTAGCTATATAAATTTTGTTAGTGGAAGTATTTACGCCTACTCCGAAAGGAGTGCCACCAACAGCAACTGTTGTTATTTCTGTATCTGTTACACCATTTATGATCGATACTGTATCACCTCCCCAAAGAGCTACATAAATTTTATTGGTAATTGGATTAACATCAACTCCATAAGGATAATTATCCCCAGCTGTTATAGCAGTACTTTCCGTATCGGTGACACCATCAACTACAAAGATATTATCACCAGTATATTCGTCTGCTACATATATTTTATTAGTAACGGGATTCACTCCCACTCCTCTAAGATCACCTGTAAGTGGAATAGGATAAGCTCCTCCAGTGATGAGTGTATCCGTTAATGCATCAATAACATATACATTGTTACTGTTATAATTGGATACATATATCTTATTGGTATTGGGATTAACGCCTATTCCAAAAGGATTTGTTCCTACAGAAATGGTATTATCTACAGTATTAGTAGTGCCATTTATCACAGAAACATTATTACTTCCGTAATTAGCAACATAAATTTTTCCTAAATTTACAATACCCATGATAATAGAAATATCAATTGTTTCGCCAGTAATGAGCGCTGTTGGCTCTGAAGTACCTGTATAAATTATTTCATTTACAGAATCCAAAGCCTCCAGAGTGAAGACTCTGTCCGAGCCGGCAGGTATATCCAGAGAAATAGTTGTTTGTAAAGCAGAATAACTATTTTCTATGGTTCCCATACCCGGACCGGTTACTCTGAGTACTAAAGAACCAACATTAGCGGGAGCCCTAAATGATGCCTGATTTACAGCTGCATTTTATCGTGATGATTCCAGATTTATTATAACAGTGGCATTATCGGAGTTATTATCGAATGAACAATAATTTAAAAAAAGAATGAAAATAAATAATATTATATATGAGGCACCACTTTTTTTTAACATTTTACATCACCTAAAAAAAAGATTTTATAGATACCACTTGCTTATTAAATATTAATATACCATGAAACTAATAATTAATCATAAATAAAGCAAGATTATTGTTTGAATTTATCACTATTTACAATAAAGCTAAGCAGGTATAATAATCTGTAGTATTACTAACGTTAAGGAACAGATATTGCGTGAACCGGGCTACTACAATATATATCATTTTAGGCGGAGGCCTTTTCCAGGGGATATTCATTACTTTTCTTCTCTTAACGCGAAAAACCGCTAATAAAAAAGCAAACAGGGTTCTTGCTCTGATTGTATTCATTTGTACTTTAAATATAGTTCATCCGTGCCTATCATTATTTAGCGGTTCACAACAGCTTTTTAATGATTTGATATTAAATGAGCCTGCACAATTCCTGATAGCACCGCTTGTTGCCTTATATATAAGAAGCTTGTTAAAACCTTCCCGAAAAATTAAAAAGCATGAACTTATACATTTTCTTCCATTTTTAATTGTAACTTTATTCTCGATGAGCCCTCTTTCTAAAAATCTGGAGCAGTTAACGGGTTTCCCGCTGGCATCTATTATTATGTGGGGGATTTTAATAATCCAGGGCGGATTTTATCTCAGCTATTCGAGAAGAATCATTAAACAATACAGAAAAGTAATACAGGATGAATATTCAAATCTGCATAAAGTAGATATCGACTGGGTAAAATGGCCGTTTCACACTTTTGTTATTTTATAAATTTGCTTCTGGCTAATTCTATTTATCATGATCCACATAGCAATTTTCTCACTAATTCGTCCGATACTTACCATGTCTTTCATAATAATTATCTGGATTCTTGGGTACAGGGGCCTTACCCAAAAAGAAATTTATAATGTAATTGATGAAAAAACAAAATCTACTGAGTCTACTGGAAAATATAATCGATCTTAATTAACTAAAGAAGAATCTAATAAGCTTAAAGATCAATTAAAGCATATTATGGATAGCGAAAAATTATAAATTGGATCAAGTATTTTTACTCTGAAAATCCCTTGCAAGATAAAAAACTGGTAAAATATTTCCGGGACCTTGATAAATCAGAAAAGGCAGTATAGATTTTAGAATCCTAAATCAAAACTTTTTAATCCTAACTCATCCTGCATCTGTTTTATATCCTTCCTAAGATTTTCATTTACAGGAACACCTTTATCTTTTCTTTCCATCCATGCAAGATGCTCTTTTTCACCTGCAGTGTAAATTTTCTCCTGCCCTGGCATTTTTTTGCTTGCCCTTAGATCCCGTAGAATGTTTCCGGCAATTTTTTTAAATAAATTAATATTTATGAAAGAGGATATATTAATTGCTATAAAAAAATGTCCCAATTTATAGGGAATCCTTTTACCTTCTTCATCAAATCCGGAAAGCATTTTAAGATAATTTCCGTCCTGCAGTGCAGCAGATAATATCTCCACTACAGTAGCATAGCCGTATCCTTTATATCCCGCAAGTTCTTCACCTATTCCGCCAAGTGGTGTTAAAGCTGCTGCTCCTTTTACCAGGTCCTCTAAAATTTCATGCGTATCCGTCCGCGTTTTACCAGTTTGATCTATTACCCAGCCTTCGGGTGTCGCCTTGTCTACTCTATCATATAACTCAATTTTTCCTCTCTGAGTAAGCGATGTTGCACAGTCAATTACAAATGGAAACTCTTCATCTGTCGGGATCCCTATAGTTAGCGGATTTGTTCCGAGCATTCCTTCCACTCCAAAGGTTGGGGCTATGGAAGGCCTGGCATTTGTACCTGTAATTCCTATCATACCGTTATCTATTGCCATTAATGGATAATACCCTGCAATTCCGTAATGCGTAGAATTCCTTACAGCTGTCATACCAATTCCGTATTCTTTTGCTTTATCAATTGCAATCTGCATCGATTTTTTCGCAATAACATGACCCATACCGTCATGCCCGTCAATTACTGCAGTAGTAGACCCTTCTTTTACTATCTCAAATTTAGTTACCGGTTTTTGAATTCCAAGTTTTATTCTGTCATAATAAATCGGTTTTAACCTGTTTGTACCATGAGAGTCTATGCCTCGTTTATCAGAAGTTATAAGAACATCCGCGCATATTATTGCGTCTTCCGCAGGAACCCCAAGACCTTTAAAAACTTCTGTTATAAATTGTTCCATTACATCGAATTTTATATGGATAATACTGTCCTTCATAATTTTTACCTCTATAGCATTAAAAAATAGTTAGCTATACTATCATTAATATTATTTTTAGACCAATAGAGATTTATAGAGTTATTTGCGATGTTAAAGTTTTGCATCTATCAGGCTGCAAAACACATACCTTATGCCGGCGGTATGTGTTTTTCCGCCTGATAGCATAATAACTATTTTAACATCCTAAAAAGCTTTTTTTTAGTGGGGTGGGAAGATAGAAGTGCGGATTTATTTTTAAGGTATTAAGATTTTCTTTATTTTGTGTGGATTTTACAAGACTGACATAGGGGGCTATTTCATTGTTATGTATAGAATTATTTACAAAACAAAAGACTCAATTTCTAAAAACATTTTATATAAGAAGACAAATCCTGATAGATAACATTGTTTTGATATTCAAGCTTATATAATAATAATTAATAAATAATATGTTGACGGGATATAACAATAAATACATAATTTAATACAAAAAAACAATATATCATAATTTCAAAATAGATAGTCAAGAAAATATGAGTGATTCAAAATTAGATTATAAAATTGCAATAATCGGAGGCGGTCCTGCCGGAAGTTTTTCTGCACTTTTTTTAAACAAGTTTGCAAAGAATAAGAAAAAACATATCTCAATCGATGTTTATGATTATAAACATTTTATTAACAGGGGGAAGCAAAGTTGTAATATGTGCGCCGGTATTATATCATACTCCTTAATTAAAAAATTGGAAAATGAGAATATTTTTTTACCAACAAATGTTATAAAAAATGTAATTTCCGGGTATCAACTGCATAGTAAACACAATACAGTTTACTTTGAAAAAGATAAGGATAAGCGTATATATTCTGTATTTAGAGGACAGGGGCCTGTAAAATTCAATAAGAAAAGTTGTAGTTTTGATCAATATTTGCTGAACAAAGTAAGTAAAAAGAATGTTTCAATAATAAATCAAAAGGTAACCAGTATTGATTTCTCTAAACCATCTTCAATTCAGATTTCAACAGATACCAATATTATTAAAAATTATGATTTTGTAATTGGTGCTTTTGGTGTAAATACAAAAATAAAAGATATAATTAATTTCGGATACAGAGCGCCTAAAACCATTAAGTTTTTACAATTTGAAATAAATTTACCTCTGGATTTTTTGAACCAAACATATAAAAACAGGGTGCAAATGTTCCCGGTATATAAAAAGAACATCTGGTTTTTAACACTGGCTCCTAAACAATATTTTGTAACAGTAACAGTATTTGGGGGAGACACTAAACTGGAGGATACCAAAAATATTATTACTAATGATAGAAATATCAGTCATTATTTACCAAAGAAATATTTGAAAATCAGGTGTTATTGCACACCGCAACTCCCGATAACTTTTGCTAAGAAGCCATATCACAATAGATTTTTAGTTGTAGGAGATGCATGTGTTAGTAGATATTTAAAGAATGGAATCGAATCAGCATATCAAACAGCTTATTTAGCAGCTGATACGATAATTAATCATGGGACAACGAAGGAAATCTTAAAAAAATATTATTATAAAAGATGTAAAAGATTATATAAATTCGATAATATTTGTGGAAAAATATTATATTCGATGAAGCGTCTTTTTTATTCCAATATATTTTATACAGAAGCTCATATGATTACTCTTAAAAAAGAGCAAATTGTGAAGAAAAGACACGAATTATCAGATGTTTTTTGGGATATTTTTACAGGAGATAGAAAATATAGGAATATCTTAAGAAATTCTATTCATCCGGCCCTTATAATAACAGTTTTAAGAGAATTTTTTGCAATAATCTTAAAATATTTATTTCAGGGAAAAGCTGCTCTTCGGTTACCATTAAAGAAATTATATAAACTCTTAAATAATTGTACAGTTGCAATTATAGGTGGAGGCCCTGGCGGATCTGCATGTGCAATTAAACTGGCGAAATTAGCAAAAGAAATTAATCTAAAGTTAAATATTATTTTATTTGAAAGAAAAGATTTTAAACGACATCATAACCAATGTGTCGGAATTTTATCACCGCCATTAACTAAAATATTAAAAAACGAATTAGACATTATATTGCCAAAAATAATGATAAAAAGTGAAATACCAGGGTATGAGTTAAATACAGAAAAGGAAAAAATATTTTTAAAAAATTATCGGGAAGTAGAATCAAAAACTTTTTCTGTCAGAAGATCTGAGTTTGATAATTTTTTGTTAGAAAAAGCAAAAGAAAATAATGTAAAAATAATAAACAGCCGTGTAACAGATCTCGAATTTTATCACGATATCTATTATAATGAAGTTAGAATATTTTCTGAATCCAACTATACAATTGCAGATGTAGTAGTCTGCGCGTTCGGCCTGGACGAAGAGCTGCTTGAAAGGCTTCATATAGCTACCAAAAAAAGATTTAAAAAACCTAAAAGAATAATGAAAACTTTTGTTACAAGATTTGATCACCCAGCTAAATTTTTAAAAAATCGATATGATAAAAGAATCTATGCATTTTTGCTATCATCAATAAAAAATGCTGAATTTGGTGCAATCACAATAAAGGACAATCATATAGTTGTAAACGTAGCAGGTGAAAAAATTACTTCCGTTATTTTACAGGATTTTATCTCTTTAGAAAAAGTTATTAATTTACTGCCCGAGAATATTTACAACAGAATTAATTGTTTCTCCGGAAAATATCCAACTTCTCCTTCAAAAAAACCTTATGGCGACAGATATGTTACAGTTGGAGATGCAACAGGCTGGTTACGGCCTTTAAAAGGAAAAGGCATTAACCTTGCAGTTATTACAGGAATAAATGCAGCAAAGGTTATGATAAACAAAGGAATATCAAAAAAAGATTTTGATAAATATTCTAAATTATGCAAGTCATTTAAGCAGGATTATAAGTATGGAAAAATTGTTAGAATATTCCTAAAAATATTTGTTAAATCAGGAATAATAAATACAATTATAAAAATGGCAAGAACAAATAAAAAATTATATAATCTTCTATATGATTCTGTTTCTGCAGAAAGTTCTTATAAAAATATATTTATTAATTTTTTTAAAGGGTATCCTAAAAAATAATATTTCAACCCAAACCTAATTGATATTTACTCTGCCACCTTCCGTCCTGAATAGCTTAACCGATAGTTACTGCAACATCGTTATTAAGTATATTTTTGCATAATTCTTCTTCTTTTTTTAAAAAACTACTTGCAACGCATCATAAGTTCTAATAGTATTTATAGTGGTAAATGGAAACGTCTGATTGAAAGTATTTATTATAGTTTGGATTCTTTATAAAACAGTAATTGCTCTGGAGAATAAAATGATCACTTTACCAATATTTCAAAAATCATAAAATTAAAAAACTCTTAATCAATTCAAAAAGTCAATATAATTCATACAAATGTAAAAAAGGAGGTTACTATGAGGTGTAAAATTTTTATTCTAATTATGGGTTTAATTGTAATTTTATCCGGGTGTCTTAGTGTAAATGATAAATTTCTTGTAGAGAACCTGCGTGATGATGAAAAATCAACTATCCTCACAGACAAGGGAACTGCTATGTTTGAAATACTGCTCGAAACAGAAGACGATTTCAGACTTATACCGGAAATACAAAAATGCTATGAAGTTGCATTAGAATTTAATCCCACAAATACCAAAACTCTGGAATATAGTGAGAAACTGGATCTATTTATAATAGAAACAGTGGAAGCGTATATTGAAAAAATCAATACAAACAGAGAAAAAGTAGAAGAAAGAACAAATGATGATGATTACATGCTCTGCTTTTATATAATTAAAGCATATGAGCTGGATTCGGATAACGAAGAAATTGGTGAATTAAGAAAGGAAACAAGGCCTATTCTGGATGCTTTGATTACAGATTATATATTAGAAGCAAATTCGATTACAGAAAATGCAATAATAGAAGCAGATATAGATACACAGGAAGCTATGCTTGTTGAAGCCCTGGCTATTTATGCAAAAATAAGCGGAATAGATCCTGGAAATAAACAGATAGATAAAGAAAGTGAATCTGCATTAGGAATGCTTATTGCTATTATGGATGATAAGATATTATACCTCCGAAGCCGTATTGCAGATCAGTATTTCACTGCTTCCCTGGGGGATGTAAATAATCTTGCTAAGCATAATAAAACAGTAAATAATGCACTTGAAGCGGAAATAGATGAACTCCAGTATTTGTTATATTTTGAATGGGCAAAGTATATGTACGACAAGGGTGACCTTGATGTTGCTTACAGTAAGGCTAATGCAGCTATTTACTTCATAGAAAAACAGGAAGCTATAGAATTGCGCAATACAATTAATAGTAAACTTGCAGCTTATAGGGAGCGGAGAAATGAGGCTGCACTCGTAGAATCTTTTAATGATTTTATAGACCAGATAGATGCTTTAATAGCAGATGGCGAGCTTGCAATCGCTTATCAGAGAATGCGGGAAATCGAAGGAACTCTTGCAGACAGCAGTCAGAAAAGCCAGGTGAGTGAACGAAAATCAATAATAACCGGAAAGCTCGGACCGATTTATCAGGCTGGTGTATCAGCGTATGTTCAGGAAGATTTTCAGGTAGCAATTTACAATTTTTCTATTGTTGTTGATATAGACAACAGTTATCAGGACGCGTCTGCATATCTCGAAAAATCAAAAGCCAAACAAGCGTTACTTGACTCTTACTAAAATTATTGCGCGTTAATCCCTGTCCTGATTTATACGAAAATTAATTTACGGGTTGCCGTATTAAAAAGGATAAAAAAATGACAAAAGACACGAAAACATTAACATATCATATCATAGAAATAGTATTTTCTGTTGCGCTTACAACCTGGTTCTTACTTACAATATTTTATGAAAATGCTTTTGTTATAAAACCGATGCAAATAATATCAAATTTTTCAGTTCTCTTTGGTCCGGATAATGCGTTCCTTTCCCCTTTAAGCTTTCTTATATTCCTGATTCCGGTAATTACTCTAATAAAAATTGCAGCGCCTTTTTTAAGTAGTAAACTACCATTTTTATTCTCTCCGGATAGTTACATTCCACAAATACTCAATTTAATAAATTCCATAATGACCATTCTTATTGTGGCGTTATTTATTATTATTAATGCATCAAATATCAATTATTTTGCCGGAATTAATCCGTTTACATATATCATGATAGGTTTGGCACTGGCTGCAAATATTTATCAGCTGGTGCTTTTAATACAAAAAATAAAAACGCTAAGCGCCGTTTACAGAAAATTCATAACATATATAGAAACAACATCTGATAAGGATAAAAAAACCGAAGGAAAGGTAAAAGGAAGAGGTATTCTTCAAAAATTATTGTTTTCTGTTATTTCCACGATACTGGCTATTATTATTTTACTGAGCTTAATGGTGCTAAGAGAGAACAGGGAATCCATTATTTCTTCTGTTATTGAAATTGGTGCAACTCTTGCGGATCAGACTTCAAATTTTGTAAGGCAAAACTCAACTGAGCTTAGTATATCTATACCCGGCTATTTTGCAAGGATTCAGGAAAAAAACGAAAGAGCAAAACTTAAATTTGAAGCTATAACTGTCTTCTGGAGGTATAACCTCGAAACACCAGAAGAGAACGGACGGGACATCTATTATAAAGCTGATTACAGTACGCTTGAAAGTGAAATTGGAAATGAATTGCCCGAAGATTTTTATGAAATAGAAGATACTAAAACTTTAACTTTAAATAAAATGTTTAAGGTTATAGCGCCTATATTCTTAGGTAGTGGAGAAAACAAAACGAAACTAGGCTTTTCTATTGTATCATATCAGGAAGATGTAATTTATGAATCATATTTTAGAAATGTTATCAAAATAGTACTGTTCAGTATACTCGCATTATACCTTGCAATAATACTTATTTATATTCTTGGTGATAATATAGTCCGGCCAATTCGTTATTTGCAGATGAACGTTAATAATGTAGGAACCGCTCTTTCCAATATGGTAAAAGGGAAAAAGAAGATTTCTGCAGCTGGTTTAAATTATGAAGATGCCGTAAAAACAAAAGATGAAATCAAATCACTTTCATTAGAAATCGGTACAATGATGAATGTCATTAAAGGTATTATTCCTTATATTTCAGCATCTACTTTTAAGCATTCCGATCAGAAAACAACATCATCAGTTATAAAAGATCTTACTTTTCTTTTTACAGATATTCGCGGTTTTACAGCTTTGTGCGAAGGTAAAAAACCGGCAGAGGTTGTTGCTCTATTAAACCATTACCTCGAAATACAGACCCAGGTTATACTTAAGCATAAGGGAGATGTAGATAAGTTTGTAGGTGATGAAATCTTTGCTAGTTTCGATGGTCCTGATAAAGAACTTAATGCATGTAAAACAGCCATGGAACTTAGAACTATAATGATGGTAGAAAAAGAGAAACGTACAACTGCTCACAAAACAACCGTTGAAATTGGTATTGGTATTAACACCGGTAAAGTAGTTTTTGGAAGCGTTGGCGCCCATGATAGAATGGATTTTACTTCTATAGGCGATAATGTAAATATTGCTGCAAGGTTAGAAGGAGCAAATAAAGCGTACAAAACCAAGACACTAATTACAGAAGCTGTTTTTAAAAAAATAGTAAAACAGTTTGTCTGCAGACAGATTGACTATATGACTGTTAAGGGAAAAAGCAAACCAATAACTATTTATGAAATACTTCAAACAAAGAAAGATGCGAGTAAAAAAATTCTTGAAATAAAAACCTTATTCGAGAAGGGACTTGAATTTTACAGAAAAAAAGACTGGACAAATGCAATTAAATATTTCGCAGCAAATATCAAGAAATATGCCGACGGCGCGAGTGACGTATTTCTTGAAAGGTGCAAATACTTTAAGAAGAACCCGCCGCCTAAAACATGGGACGGCGTTTTCGCCCTTACAGCTAAATAAATTTTAAGTAGAATATTTAATGGGCTGCTGGATTATCCGGACAGCCCTTTTTTATCTTTCCCATAACAGCTCATAATCCGCTCAGTTTCTGATACAATACGGAATACTGCAATTTGAACAGGTAAAAATTATTGGCTTTATGCTTTTCTCATCTGCTTTAATATCAGAAGCCAGGCTTGAACCTTTATCTGAATCATAATAAAACCTGCTTCGGGAGTCCACAATAAGATCAGCAGGGTAAATATTATTATGATACTCATGGCTGTCCACTTTAACTATTTTTTCAGTTATAAAATAGAAGTAAAATAATAATAGTCTGAACTCCCTATATTACAAATTTGCCTGCTTTAATAATATCTACATCACCGGAATCTGTAAGAGCTGTTACATCCATATCCTCCGTACCTATCATAAAATCTGTATGCACCATAGATACATTACAGCCTGCATTTTTCAGCTGCTCATTATTGTTTAAACTACTACCGTTGGAAAGACAGCTGGGATATCCTGCACCAAGAGCAATATGGCTCGAGGCATTTTCATCATATAAAATACTTGAAAAAATAAGTCCGCTCTTATATATCAGTGAATCAATATCTACAAGAGCCACTTCGCCTAAATATTTAGCTCCGTCATCCATTTCGATAAATTTATCCAGTATTTCCTTTCCGCTTTCTGCGCCAAAATCAACAAGCTTTCCATTTTTAAATTCAAAAAATGCTCCTGTTACAATGTTTTCCATTACCTTAACTGGTTTTACAACTTTTACATAACCGGAAGTCCTCCTGAAATCCGGTGTAGTAAAAACCTCTTCTGTAGGAATATTCGGCATATGATAACGGCCATCCGGAAGTTTGGAAGGCCCTCCTCCCCAGAGAGATGTTTTATTTAAGCCAACTTCGAGCTCTGTATCTTTAGTTTTGAAAAATAATTTATCTATTTTAAAATCATTTAGTTTTTTTCGTCTTTCTAATAATTTGCTTGAATGTTCTTCCCATGCTTTTACAGGGTCCGGCCTGTCCAGCCTTAGAATCGGGATTATTGTCTCCCATAATTTTTTAAGAGGATCTTTTACCCCTTTAAAAACTTTTTCCGCCCATTTATTATTTGGAAAGGCAATAACATTCCATGAGTGATTATGTTTCATATAAAGCTGCCTTAATCTGCTTCCTGTCGTACTTGCTTTTTTCATTAAAGTCTGCATTTTGTTTGCATCACATGATTTTAACAAATCTATTTCACCTGTATTATCTATCCTGATATTACACCAGTCATATGCAAGCATTTCATTAATTTTTCCTGTATAAAAATTGGGTAGATAGTTAAGAAATTCTTCTTTAGAATTATCTATTCGTGTTTTTGTTAATTTATTTGATATAACACTTATATATACATACTTTGCTCCGCACTCATATGCTGTTTCCGCAAGTTTTATGGCAAAATCATAATCTTCATAACCTGTATTTATATTTACACATTGTCCTTTATAAAGATTAATGCCTTTTTTTATTACAACTTCGGAATATTTTTTTATTAACTCTTTATTCATATTCTTTCACCTCATGATATGACTCTACTGATTAACAAGTTTATAGTATTATAGTCTTTTTGAAAATACCATTGTATCTAAAAGCAATTTGCACCCAAAGGGCATAATAACGATGTTAATGCTTTTGCATTGTTTTTTGAGGTCAATTTTTATTGACATATGATAATTCATATTGAAAGTAAGGCTATTATGCATGTATTCCGGGGTAAAGTGATTTCTGTGGTTTAATTAAATCATTGCTTTATATGGATTTATTTGCAGAGCAATGGCTCTTATTAAATGTCATGCCGAGTTTAATTTATAATTTAAACTTCAATACTGAAAAATTGATTGTGTTCTCATTAAATACTTATTCAATAGTCTTTATAAAGCCCATTGAATAAGTATTTAATTCGTGATAAATTATTCTTTTTAGCATTCTGTAAGAATATTTTTGGAGGAAGATAAATGAAAGAATATTTTAATGAAGTCCCGAAAATTGAATACGAAGGAGCTGATTCAACAAATCCTTTTACTTTTAAGCACTATAATCCCACGGAAAAAGTGGGAGACAAAACTATGAAGGAGCATCTCCGCTTCTCCCTGGCCTATTGGCACACCTTAAACGGGGGAGGAACCGATCCCTTCGGCTCAGCCACTGCAGAGCGGGCTTACAACAGCATATCATCACCTATGGACCTGGCTAAAGCTAAGATGGAAGCCTGTTTTGAAATAACCGGGAAACTGCAAATTCCCTTCTTCTGTTTCCATGACAGAGACATCGCACCGGAAGGAGAAACCCTGGCGGAAACCAATAAAAACCTCGATCAAGTTGTCGATTTAACGGAAAAACTGACCGGAGACACGGGCATACAACTCCTTTGGGGTACAGCAAATCTTTTTTCCCATCCACGGTTTATGCACGGAGCTTCCACTACCTGTAATGCAGATGTTTTCGCTTACGCAGGAGCCCAGGTAAAGAAAGCCCTGGAGATCACCAAAAGGCTGGGAGGGCAAAACTATGTCTTCTGGGGCGGCCGGGAAGGATATGAAACCCTCCTTAATACGGATATGGGTCTGGAACTGGACAACCTTGCCAGGTTCCTTCGAATGGCTGTGGATTATGCGAAAAAGATCGGCTTTGAGGGGCAGTTTCTTATCGAACCAAAACCCAAAGAGCCGACAAAGCACCAGTATGATTTTGATGTAGCCACAGTCATCAGTTTCTTAAGAAAATATGATCTGCTTCCCTACTTCAAAATGAATATAGAAACGAACCACGCTACCCTGGCCCAGCACACCATACAGCATGAACTTTATCTGGCCCGGATCAATGGAATTTTAGGAAGTGTGGATGCAAACCAGGGAGACCTCCTGCTGGGTTGGGACACGGATCAATTCCCAACCAACCTTTATGTAACAACCATGGCCATGTATGAGATCCTTAAAAACGGCGGATTACATAAGGGGGGACTCAACTTCGATGCTAAAGTACGGCGAAGTTCCTTCAAACCTAAGGATATTTTCTACGCCCATATAGCCGGCATGGATGCCTTTGCCCGGGGATTAAAATCTGCCTATAAATTGAAGGAAAGCAATGTTCTTGAAGATTTTATCAAAAACAGATACAGCTCCTTTGCAACAGGTATCGGTAAAGAGATTGTCCAGAATAGCATAGGCCTGGAAGATCTGGAAAAGTATGCCTTAAACATGATCCCAATAGAGAATGAATCCGGCGGGCAGGAACTGCTGGAGGGTATTTTAAATAGTTATATTTAACATGAAAAATATTGATCAGAATAATATCAAAAAAAAGAACAGAAGATGCATTATTGAAATTCTCTACCACAAAAGAAAAGTTACCAAGCAGGAAATTGTCAAAAAAACGGGCCTTAGCCTGCCGACGGTTACAAATAATATCAATCATCTGGTAAAAAAGAAAATTGCCCTGGAAGTGGGACAGGCAAATTCGACGGGAGGAAGAAAGCCGGTTATTATCCACTTTAATCCCCATGCAGGATATGTGGTTGGAGTGGAAGCAATGCCGGAAACTCTCCGGTGCCTGATAACTAATCTGGATATGGATATTATATATGATAAATCCGCCTCTTATTCCAATCCGGGGGCGGGGATACTCCGGGATATCAACTCAGCCATATCCAATTCACTAAAAAAGAAAAACATCCCGCATGAAAAGGTTATAGGCGCCGGGATTTGCTTTCCCGGTATTGTCAATAAAAACAAGGATATCCTGGAGTTTGCCCCCAATATGGACATCAGAAATCTATCATTAAAAAGAATATCAAATAGGTTTTCTTTTCCTGTTTATTTTGAAAATGAGGCCAATGCCGCTGCCCTGGCGGAGTTGAACTTAGGAGTGGCTCAATGTTTAAAGAATCTCATATACATCTCCATCGGCAGCGGTGTGGGAAGCGGGATTATCTTAAATGGCAGGCTTTATACAGGAACAAATTTCCGGGGTGGAGAGTTTGGTCACATGGTTCTTGTTCCCGGAGGCAGAAAATGTAATTGCGGTAATAAAGGATGTCTCGAACAGTATATTTCCGAAAAAGCGCTGGAGAGAGAGTTTCGAAAAATAGCACCTAACGAAGGATTTCCGGAGGGATTAATAGCAGCCCTTAAAAAAAAAGTACCTGATGCTTTAAATATTTTTAATGAGTACATAGGAGCCTTAGCCATAGGCCTTCACAATCTGACAGCTCTGCTGGATCCACATTATATTGTTATCGGGGGAAGAATTTCAGCCCATTTGGAGTATTATAAAAAACAGATATATGATCAGATTTATTTCGGTCCCTACCCTGGCGGAAGGAAAAGGCCGGAACTGCTTATCTCCAGTTTAAAAGAAGATTCCGCCTGCCTGGGGGCCGCCCTCATCCCCTTAGAAAAACTATTTTCTCCGGTAAAACAATTTAAACCGGATTCCTCAACCTCTCTATAGGAGATTGCGACCTGCTCTGATGTTCTTTTATTTTTTGCTCGCGCTATTTATAAAGCCATTTTTTTTGAGATGTACATAAGTTTTTAGTTTTTTTTATTTAACTTTACTTAATTACTTTATTTTAAAAATATTTCTGTAATTCTTAAATAACATATTTTAAATAGAATCTTCATTCCTGCGAGTATTATACCTTTAAATGTATTACTAACTTTTGATTTTCCATGTATTCTTTTTCTGTAAGGTATATTTATTTCACACACTTTTTGTTTTTTTTGAATAAGTTTTATCTGAAGCTCTATAGTCCAACCATAATCTTTATCTTTCATTTTCAAATTCTTTAGAGCTTCTGCAGTAATGGAGCGGAATGGGCCCAGATCATTGTACTTAAATTTCCACAATAAATTAATTAAAAATACTGCAAGCTTATTGCCAAAGATTTGCGGAATTGTCATGATCCCTTTTTTTAAATTTATTGTAATCCTGTTGGATATTACAGAATCAAAATTCTGTTCTATTATTGGATCGAGTAATAGATTTATTTTATCCGGATAGTCACTATAATCTGCATCAATAAAAACGATTATATTTTCATCTGTAATATTCTCCATGCCTTTTAAGCATGCATTTCCATAACCTCTCTTTTTCTCTCTACAAACAATTACATTAGGATGCAGGGACTTATCCTGCGCAATTTTATTAGTGTTATCGGAAGAACCATTGTCTGCAACAATAACTCTGTCTATATAATGAGGCAGAGCCTTTAAAACAAAAGGGAGTGATTCATCTTCGTTATATGCAGGTATAATTACTGCAATTTTCTTTTTTCTGTACATAGTTTCTCTTTTATTATCCTATAAAATAACATGAAATAAAATGGAAGATATTCAATTAATATTATAAATATATTCTCTTCCCATATACCTTCTGTCTTATACTTAATAAGCACAAAATATGACAGGAAAATAATTGATATTAAAAAAAGCTCCTCCCTGGAAATCTTAAAAACGAGTAAGGGAACAATCCATAATAAATACCATGGATAAAGAACATTGTTTAAAAGAAGTGCTGCCCATAATGAATATTTAATCTTATCCGTAAATATCAGGTTTTTATGAAGATAAATAAAAGAAAGAGACAATCCTGTTAGTGCCAGTTTTACAGTTGGTGCAGAATTATTAAATAAAAATTTAATTATGGAATACAAAGATGAATTAAATTCCCAGTATTTATTGTAAATAAATAGCTGCTCAAATATAAAGTCATTAAAAAAGGGCAGGTACAGCCCGATTGTAATTAATATTGTAATTACTATTTTGGCTGCTAAATTTTTTACAATATCCGGTAATTTATTATTACCAGTAAAAATATTTGTCTGTTTATGATAAATAAAAAAAAGCGGCAAAGCAAAAATAAAAATGTATTTTATAAAACATGCGAGCAGGGCAAAAACTAATGCAGGAAAGTCTTTATTCTTAATATAAAAGTATAACGCCGCAATAAATAAAGCTACTCCAATAATATCAATATGTATTCCAATATATGCTTCCAGTATAATAATGGGTGAGAAAACCAATAAAAGAATAAACTTTTTTTTACGGAGCAGTTTATAAATTACAAAGCAGATAAGAAAATCACAGAGCAGATATAATATTCTATAAAAAATAAAACTGTTTCCGGATACCGCATATGACAGTAAAAATATGAACTGGCTTAAAGGAGGATATATTGTCCTGTACTGCTTATGATTAATTTTAGGAAAATATATATTGTCCTTTAGATTATTTAGTTCTTCACTGTCCGGAGGGTGCAGATATGGATTAATACCATGATACTGTACTTTTCCGTCCCAGATATATCTATAGACATCATCTGACAAAACCTCCGGATTAACATTAAAAAAAAGTATTCTAATTAAAAGCCCTGCTAAAAAGAAAAATAAAAGATCTTTCCGGTTTTTTGTATCCGATTTTTTTAAAAAATAATAAATTACAGGATAAAATAAGGCAATTACCCAGATGCAGATAAGAACAGGCAATATAGATAAGAACTTTATACTTAAAAAAAGAATTATAAATAGTAAGCAATAAAAAATAATAATTAGACGGATTTTCATATTTAAATTCAAATTCTCTGTTTAGCAATTTTACTTTTTCTAAATTTTTGATTTTGAACTACTCCAATTAAAAATATATAAAAAAATGCGGAAGAATACAGAAGAAAAAAAGGTACGGTAAAATGATGTCCATTTATAATAGAAATAATAAGGCCTAAAAAAGAATACATACCGAAAAATAATTCGAGCCATTGGGTTAAAGTAAAATTATTTTTGCTCTTATAAGTTTTTTGTTTCCAGTTCTCATCTTTATTAAGCATTCCGAATTTTGGTGTTCTGATAAAATCAGATTTCTTTCCGAATATAGCTTCCAGGACAGCAAATGAATTGTTAACAGCCATTCCAGTACCAACGAGCATGGCTATCGGAATATATTTTATCCTTTCCCTCCAGTCATAATAAAAAGCAATTTGTGAATATAAAAAGGAAATAACTGGAACAAGAGCGCCTAAACTAAATAATGTTGCTAAGTATCGTATTAGTGGATTTTCTAATGATATGAATGACGAGCATAAAAGTAATGGGACGGTAAATATAATATTTATTAGTAAAAGAGGATGCACAGAATAATATGTTAAATGAATGAATGCCTGGAACTTTGTTAAAAAGTTTTTTTTGGAACTGAATATATTTTTTAACTGCTTTTTTGCTGTTTGTATGGAGCCTTTGGCCCATCTGAACTGCTGTGATTTAAAGGCCTTTAATTGAACAGGAATTTCAGCATTATTTACAATATTTTTCATATATTTAAACTTCCATCCTCTTAATCTTGCGCGAAAGCTTAAATCAAGATCTTCTGTTAAAGTGTCTGCCTGCCAGTTGCCCGAATCAATAATACATTCCTTACGCCATATCCCTGCAGTGCCGTTAAAATTCATAAAAAAATTATTTTCATACCTTGCAACTTGCTCTATAGAAAAATGACCGTCTATTCCCATTGCCTGTGCCCGTGTAAGTAATGAATAATTATGATTGATATGCCCCCACCTTGTCTGGACCATCCCCAGGTTGTTATCCTTTAAAAAGAACGGGATAATATCATAGAGCATATCCGGATTCGGGATAAAATCCGCGTCGAATACTGCAGTGTATTCTCCCCTGGCAGTTTTAAGCGCGTTTTTTAATGCGCCCGCTTTAAATCCTGTTCTTATTTTTCTGTGAATCAGGCTGATATCTAATCCTTTGTTTTTAAGCTCTGCTATGATTTCCTTAGAAATATCCAGAGTCACATCTGTTGAATCATCGAGAATCTGGATCTCGAGTTTGGATTGCGGATATTTAATTTCAGCTGCATTCCGGATAACCCGTTCTATAACGTATTTCTCATTAAAAACAGGTATTTGAACTGTAACATAAGGATAATCTTCTATATCAATTTCATTTGCAGGTTTATAAGAATTGTTTTTTGATCTTAATGCAAGAAAGAACAAAAATAATAAGTTGCATGCATAAATAAAAAGCAAACTTATATTGATGATAAGAATCGCAACTAAAATATAATATATTATATTCATAAAAAATTAATCCGCTATATTACTGATTTCTTTGTTCGTTTGTTTTCCAGCCGCAGAACTCCTCTCGGGCATACATGAGCACAGATTCCGCAGCCCACACAGCTTGCGCGTGTAAAAGATTTATTATCCTGGGCATATGCCCTAACGTCTATGCCCATTTCACAGTAAGTGGAACAATTACCACATGAGATGCACATGTCTATTTTTACACGGATATGAAATCTACCGAGTTTTTGTATTAAACCGAGCATAGCAGCCATAGGACAGAAAAACCTGCACCATACTCTTGAACCTAGTGTTGGATAAAAACTAACACCTATAATTCCACTTAATATAAATTTAAAAATAAAACTGTAGAAATTCGCAAACCTGTCTGCAAGTGTATTTAATATATCGATTGTGTAGTTGATATTGTAATTTACTATAATTATTACTGTACCTATTACTGCGAGAATTAATGAGAAGTGAATGGACACTTTTTCAAATTGCCATGCTTTTGTGGATTTATTTGAAAGCTGTCTCCATTTATCTCCGAATGTTTCTGCTAATCCTCCGCATCCGCATATCCATGAGCAGTAAAATCTTTTACCTAAGATTAGCGCAAATACTGGAAATAAAATAAGGGAGCCGGCAAAACTATAGAACACAAAAGGGAAAGGAAACTTGAGTATAGTCTCCGGATAAAAATACTCAATTTGCAATGGCCATAAATAACTGAAATAGTATTCCTGAGTATGTAGAACCCGCATTGTTAGAGGGATTAGGAAAGCTAAAAATAATTGAACAAATATAACAACCAGGGTTCTTATAGTCTGATATTTATCATGCTTTCTTTTATTTAAAACTTTTATTCCAAATATAATTATAAAAATAGTATAAATAAAACCATAAACAAACCATTTGTCTGGAAGAAAAGTGTAAGAAGCAATAATATCAAAGAAGTATGAATCGTAAAGTAAAAAATAAAAAATTATAATAATTGCAGGAAGTATATAGTTTATAGGTTTTAATTTTCTGTTAATAAATGCCCACATTCCAGAATAGATCAATACAATATTTAATATAATTCCCAGCGGGAAAATTCCCGACAAAATTGTTAATTTAAAAACATCAAAGAAAAAAAGTATAATGTATATTGGGATAATAAATATTCTGATTACTTTTTTTAAATTATTTAACATTTAGCTGATCTCCAAAAATTATCCCTGCAATTCGGGTAATTTCATAAACTCGGGATTAAATTCAGCTTCGCGATATTTATTTAAAAATTCATCTATAGTAATTCTGGATTTAATCATATTAATAAGTTTTTCATGATCGCACCTCGATCCGATTAAGCTGATACCTTGTATCTTTTTCTCGTTATATGTGACACGGAGTATATTTTCGTTGTCTTCATAAAAATAGTCCTTCGCACTTTTATTTAAAGGCCCCATGCAGCCGACAACAGTATATTCCTTGTTAAAAAACTTTGCAGAGTTATAATATTTACCTGGCGCATATTCTAAAGAAGCACCCAGCATATTTTTTCCCGCAATAATACCCATGTCTCTTGCAATATACCACATGCTCCAAATCAGGTTTTTTTTATTTCCGGGCAGCTCTAATTCTACACAGTCACCTGCAGCATAAATATCATTAACTTTTGTTCTTAATTGCCTGTCCACCAAAATACCGCGGCTGCATGGAATGCCGGAGTTTAATGCTATGCATGGCTTAACACCTACGGTAATTCCTGCAATATCACACGGTATTTCAAGTCCGTTTTCTGTTGTTATGCTTTTTACTTTGTTATTAGAACCATTAATACTTTTAAGGCATTCATTAAAAATAAGATTAATACCGCGCTTCTGCATTAAATTCTGAACAAATATAGCTTCTTTTTCGGACAGATTCGATGCCCAGTACCATTTGTCTCTGATTAAGAAAGTTACTTCTACGCCCAATGCATTAAGAACTTCTACCAGCTCTATACCAATCGGGCCTCCGCCTATTACAACAGCCTTTTTTGCAGTCTTAGCCTTTTCCATTACTTCTGTAAGGTCCTTGTATGATACAAAATGTACAACTCCGTCAAGATTAATACCTGGAAGTCCGGGTTTTACAGGAACTGCACCGGTTGCAATTAGAAGTTTAGAATATTTTAATGTTTTACCAGAACCTAATTTAATTGATTTTGCTTTTGAATCTATAGAAATTACATTTTCATAAACTAAATTGATATTATGTTTTTTATAAAAATCCCTTTCATATGGCTCTGTATCGCACAGCCGCATTTCATTCATTGCGATGTACATTAGAGCTGTTCTTGAATAGTAGTATTCTGTTTCCCGGGAAATAACCGTTATAGGGATTTGTTTATTCTGGCAGCCGGAATACCTCGCAGCTCTGCTCCGGGGTTTTTCATTATTTTTTCTAATGGTTAATGCGGCACTAATACCCGCAACTCCATTTCCAATAATAATATTCATATATCTCCAACATTTCTAATAGGACTTAGTAGAATATAATAGAATTAATTGTATTAAATATACAAATATTTTTAAATATTTGCAGCAAGATCTTAATAATAATAATAATTATTACATTTTTATAACAAATAAAGAACAATTATTTGACGGCTTTAGTCATTGGATAGCTTTTTAATTAGATTGATTTTTAAACTTTATGTAATATAATGCATTAGGAACGAGAATGTATGCTCAATCTGTATTAATCGTATTTTTA
>SDBV01000377.1_pt1 | contig 63395 bp, 96 predicted proteins | sample 2277081 | NCBI WGS metagenome assembly SDBV01 (sample SAMN10402039, study PRJNA504765) | marine sediment metagenome | isolation source: marine sediment core GS10_PC15, 223 cmbsf | place: Arctic Ocean: Southern Knipovich Ridge | collected 2010
TCTTGGCATACCACACAATAACCGCACATTCCACATCACCTCCTCCAATCAAAAAGGAACGGTGAGCGGGTTCCAAGGTGACGCGCCACCCATCAAGCCAGGCCCACCGTCCCTAGCCGCGGTCGTGTATTACTCATCGTCAGGCTCAAGGTCAGCCCAAGACACGTCCTCATAAAGCGTATCGTCGTCAAGGTTCAAAAGGGTACAAGTCTCTTCCCTCTTGTTTACCTTTTTCACCTCACACTCAACTACCTCATCTTCGCCTTCAGGCGTGTATCCCCGTACTTGCTTTCTTTCTGGCGGCTCAACATCGATGTTTGCGCCAACTACAAGAGCATGAACAAGATCAGCCCAAGAATCAGGGAAGTCGTCAGGATTAAGGCCAGCTTCTTCTGCTTTCGCTGTAAGCGTGTCGATGGCGTCCTCGTCTTCGGCGTCCGCTTGTTGCCCAAGAGAAGCTAGGTCTTCTTCCTCTTCCTCTTCTTCAGTTGATTCGCCTTCCTTGGCTTCGATGGCTTCAGCTACTTCAGCCCAAGTATCAATCTCTTCGGCGTCAATACCAACCGCAGCAGCCTTCTCGCCAAGGGCAACTTGCGCTTCCTCGTCGTCGTTATCGGCGCGCACTGCGAGTTCGGCGAGAGTTTCCTCCTCGTTGCTTTCGTCGGTTTCTACTTCTTTGGGGCCAACGGTTTCGTCAACGTCGCTATCCCCGCCGTCCTCATCGTAGTCGCAAGCACCCTGCCAGACTTCGTTGAGGTACGGCTCTTTGCCCTTGTACGGGCCAGTCGTTTGCTTGTCGCCCTTCCAAGTGCGGAACCGGAAACACGGCTCTGCCTCTTCTAGGGCTTCACAAGTGGATTCAAGGTCGTCAGGCGACAACTCCGCCGTATCTATCCCAAGTTTTCGCAACTCGTTCAGCACCCATGCTAAGTGATCCGCAATAGTTTTGCGGCCCTTGGCTGGAGTTTTACACATCGGCTCCATGATCGAGGTTTGCAGCCCTTCAATAGGAACGCCGTCATGCTTTGCGGGATGCAAGATAACTCCAGCCGCACGGAAGAAGTATTCGTCCTTGAAATCCCCCTTTTGAAAGACCCCAAACCCACACTTAACGAGCCTTGCTACTGCGTTTTCAATACCCGCAGGTAAAGAACCACCAGCATCCATCTTTGTCTCGTCGCCTTTGTGGGAATCAAAAGCCTTTTTACCCTTGCTCCCGAGTCTCGCCATCAGTCCGCTTTTTCGCGTCTTTGCCATGTTATGGCTCCTTCTTTCTAAAGAATTACAGAGTTATGTATTATCCTCGTCGAAAAATCTGTCTTCGCGTTCTATTTCCTTTTCCTCTCTTTCTTCTTTGGCTTCTTGTTTCTTGATCGCGTCGTAAACCTCACGTCTATGCACTGGTATCTCCTTAGGCGCGTCTACTCCTAGACGGACCTTGTCGCCCCGGATTTCGACGACCACGATTGTGATATTGTTGTTGATGACAATACTCTCGTTTTTCTTCCTTGATAGAACCAGCATCACTAGTCTCCCTTGCGGTTAGAGTCACAAAAGTCCTGAACAACAAACACAGCAGTTAGCCACCAAAACAGAGGACAGAAATTCCACCCAATAGTCAACCCATAGACTACCCATAGACTACTAAGATAATCACCCAAGTTACTGCCATCGTACTAGTCTCCTTTACAGAATTCCTTGATAAGTTTCAGCGCCTTCTCCGCGTCTCCAAGCATAATCTCATCCAACACCTTATCCCGTTCCTTTCGTAGCTTTCTCGCTTCCTCATTGAAACCACGCGAATCGAATTCTATGCTGGTTGCTACGTCATCAAAATCAAATGCATTACCTAAAGTAGTTTGGAGTGTTGCCCGTCGTAGAAAAATAGATCCGCATTCCTCCCGAATCCAACGCAACTTTGCTTTATCGGTGGGTTCCTTTGCCTCGATTGTAAACTTCTCATTGAGCAATCCTTTCCTTGTCACTGCTACTGCGCGAACTCGCTCCATAGCATACTTTAGTTGGTCTCGGTTCATCTTACGCTCCTTGAATGAGTTTGTTGATCTTGTCAAACGATGGATCTATTATAGCCCCTGGTAGCTTCGTGCCTTTGGGTAGCCGAAATTTTGTCGTAAAAACTTCGTGCGGCGCCGTCATCAAGCAATAGTCTACCCCCTTAATGCGCTTGATTGTTCTTATCTCCTTCTTTTTGATCTTTGTTATAACCTCTTTTGTCTTTTGTTGTATGAACGTGCGGCAAATGTAGTCACACGCTGGGTTCAACCACCCTGCAACGCTCGGCGTCAAAGCGCTAGCAACGAAGGGTATAAGAAAGTCTTCATCAGCGTCTGTATTAAACTCGCGCTCTTGAGCGACAATTACAACGTGGCAATCCAAGCTTAACAACGCTCGAAACACTTCCTTCATTTGTAACGCGCACTGACCCCATTCCTGCTGTTTCGCCATGCCCCAAGAGCCTTGGGCGGGTAGCTCGTCCATTCCTAATATCTCTTTCAACGTCAGGTCCTGTAGACCCGTTGCATGATCGACTACTACAGTTGCGAACTTTTCGCTTTTGTTTTGGTAATCGATCAGTTCACGTATCTCGTCTGTGGTTTTGATCGTTACTTGCTTGATTGTTTTGCGGTTTTCGGGTGTATTGATGCTCCGTAGTTCACCGGGTCTACTACCACCTGAGCAAACGATAGCAAGGATCGGCTTAGGGAAGGTGCTCCATAGAGTTGTCTTACCAGTACCGCTGCGCCCGTAGAGATTGATCTTGATTCCTACGTTGTCCTCAAAGCCAATCGGCGCGATACGATCAATAACGCTGCCGCTTTTAGCCTTCCGCTTCTTGCGCGGCGTTTGCTTTGTTATCGTCGGCATGACTGTTTGTTACTCCTTATTTAATGCAAGAAATTCTTCTATCCTCTTTATACAAGTAGGCCCAATGTCTTTCCTATCTAACAACTCTACTTCTGTTTGTTCTCGCAATTGCGCTAGTGTCTTTATAGGTGTCCGTCCCCAATAATTTGCTACTAGTGACTTGCGTACACGCACAGGCAGATTATAATAGCCGTTACAATTTTGCAAGAGCCTTGTGGCTGGGCTTTTTATACCCAAAAGAATCCCATCTGCCTCACGTAGAAGAACCGCTGCTTGTTCAAGCAATTCAGCAAGTTCAAGATATTTGCTCATCACTTTAGCTCCGAGAAGAGTGCTACGTTACGCTCCAGCCCAACCATTGAACCGGTCATCAAGTATTCGTCAACTTCTGTTGTGCGACCTTCAGCAATTGGGTTGTAGATACCGTAAGGCAACCGAGAATGCTCGGGTCGTAGTCTTGAAAAGTGGTCTTCCGGGTTCATTTCTTCCCAATCCCACCATCGGCAAAGCTGCTCCAGAATCGGGTTCAAAAACTCGCTCTTGAACCGCTCCACATCTTCGGGCGTTATAACAACCTTCCAGCACATAAAGAAGTGCTCGGGCTCTTCAGCTATTATAACGCGCACGCGCTCATAATAAGCGTCTAGCGTTTCTTCGGGCTTCTTTGCCGTAGCCTTGTGTCGTCGAATGCTGCCCTTGCCGCCGCTAAGAGGACGACGTACTACGTTATAATTGACCCCAACAATAGGACACGACCACTCATCCGCAACATAAGCCTCGTCGGGTTGGTTACGTGCTGCATCTAAGGCGATAATGTAGATCATCGTTTGCAGATCGAACGTAAGCTGACGGCGCATCTGCTCTTCTTTGATGTCACCTTTAGTTTTATGTTCGTCCAACCAAATCTCGCGGCGATTGCCCGCGCCTTCTAGTATTACACCGTCCCACTTGCCTTTGAGTTTTACCACTCGCCCCGAAGGCAACTCGTAAGGCACACAAAACGTCTGCTCATTCATTAACGATACTTTGGCTTTCTTAGTGCCATGCTTTTTCCAATGCTCCAAGTAGATCGGAAACTGCGTGAGACAAACACGATACCAGTGAGCTATCGTCTCTTGGGCAAGAGGATACTTCTTACAAAGACCTTGGACGTATTGCTTGAGCCGAATCCGCCAGTCCTCAATGTCAGATGCAGCGCATTCCTCGCAAAGATGCCACATTTGCCCGTACTCGATACGATGGTTAAACGTATCCGGCGGAGCTAGTCCTTCAACAACACGCAACCTAAACCGCTCGCGGCATACCACAAACAACGACAACAGCGATTGCGTGATGCCCTCTTCTTCTGGTCCTTTCCAAACCGGCTTAGTTCTCTTTGCTTGTTTCTTGAGTCCTTTTTTCTTCAACGCTTTCGCTAGTGTCTTTGACATCGTTTTGCTCCTTTTCGGCTTCCTCGGTTCGCTCAATTACGTGTTCTAATACCTCCGTCAAAACAAGACGACCTGATTCATCCCAAGATGCGCTTTCGATCTGCTCCTTGCAAACTGCGCCAGACATTCTAATCAGTTTGTCGATAGGCCCACTATCTAGCTGAATAACGATAATAGGACCAAGCCCTCCTTCTGTTTCTTCGACGGTAAGCTGACAATGCCTTTCCGCCATCCATTTTAACAGTCGTTCAACTTCCATCGTTTTGCTCCTTCTTGGCGCCCTTCTTCAGCGCCGTCGCTAGGCTCTTTTTCTTGATCTTTTTCTTCTTGATTCTCGGCATCGCTTTGCTCCTGTGGGTCGTACAATTCTAGGATCGGAACTAGCCCAGTAAAGCACATCATTGCACCATTTGCAACTCTTCCTTCTCCGTGCTTTTGTATCACCTCAAAAAGTTTCCAGGCGCGGTTTAGAACATTTACGTCAGGCTTTGTTAGCTTGACTTGCATCTTTGTACCCATCCGAACTACTCGAATGTCATCCACCGTTTTGCTCCTTTGTTTTGTGTGCGTAACTATTATAAACTATTTTTGCCCTCGCACGGCGCTAGAACGGCATTATTTTTTCTTCTACCGCATCGCTTATAACCACAATGCTACGTTGTATCGCAAGGCCCTTTTGGCTTACGTCCATGCGCAGTATCGCAGCAGGGTGAATAACTTTAACTTTAGTAACGTCGCGAAGGTGCTTTGCCGCCAATTTTCCTACCGCCACCAATACAGTCGCTTTGCACATTGCAATCATCTCTTCAACGCGGCCTTGGCAAGCGGTTATCTCCTTCTCTGTTGGCTCGTTGTTGCCCTCCTCCTTTGCTTTCTTGGGAAAGCACGCTACAAGATTCGTTAGCGCATAACTGTATTGACCGGCTAATGCAACGTCAATGATGTAGTCCAGCAGCTTACCGGCCGGTCCTACAAACGGTTTGCCTATTACGTCTTCACTTACTCCTGGTGCTTCTCCGATAAAGAGCACGTCACAAGGGATCTTACCACGGGCTAGCACCACCTTCCTGCGTTGCTTGTACAAAGCGCACTTCTTACACTTATTCCACTTCGCTCTGTGTTTTTGGTAGGGTGTCATTCTTCTTTCTCCGTGGACTTTTGGACCATTGCCGTAAGATAGACACCACAAAGATGTAACGCTTGAGATGGATCGAATCCTTCCCGCTTATAACCCACATACATTTGCCAGAGCAAAGCTGGAACCGTTTCACCTAACTCTTTTGCAGCTTGGTCCATCTTTGCTTGCTTTTCTGGGTCTAATACGCTCATAACGTCCCTTCCTCCCTGCGCTTACAATACGTTGCGATAAGCAACGCATCAGCAATCGCTAGTTGAATTCCCTTGGTTCTTGGCACACTCCATAACGGCAGCTTTGGATAGAGTTCTTGGGCTCTTGCCCGCAAGCGATTCTTCCATTGGCTCGTTGTCTCTGACTTCTTGCGCTTAGGAATCTTCAAGCCGCGTTGCCAGTCAGGAGGCTTTACTGTTTCATATGGCGTTAGAGAAGCAACCAGAAAACCTTCCAACATTTGGTAGTTACCATAGAGTTTCGACATAGATGATTTGCCAATGCCTTGGATAGATGGGTGAATCCATTCAAGCATTGCAAAACCTACAGTACCAAGCTGGTTAAACCAATCCCAAATCTCTCGCGGCGTTTGGGGCATAGTGGCCCACTCTACTTCAATTGTGTCTGTTCCTACACACTGGTACAAACAAACTAGTCCACCGCTCTTCCCTGGATCAACTCCAACATAGTTGCGCACTAGTGGCTTTGTCTTAGGAACCTTCGGCATCAGTCTCTCCTTGTAACCGTTAGCGTGTCGCCTTCAATGGTAACGCTGACTTGAATGTCGCGGTCTAGCGCCGCGCTACGCACTTGTACGCTCATAGCGTGAGGCATTCCTTGGAAGTCGGGGCCTCTCACCAGTCGAAACTTGCGTTTCTTAAACCACTTGTCCCAAGGGTGTCTAGCGTATCTTTTAGCCATCGCCTTGCCCCTCTTCTTTATACATCTCTTGTTTACGCATAGCGAGATATAAATCATCCAAGCGGTCTGGAATTCTATCGTCAGTTATACCAAGCATCTCCCACCGCTGCCTCCGGCTGGTACTAGCCAACATTTTCTTTAGATCCTTGTAGGTAGCTCTAGGCAAAGTTATCCGAACTACTCCTTCATCAATCTGCACGTCGTCTTGGGTTGCCATCGCTTTTCTCCTTTGTTGTAAACTTGTGGTATCGTTTGACTACTCCACGCAAGCAGCCTATACAGGCCAAAACTTCTAATGGTATTCTACCAACGTGCCGAGCGTCTGCGTCTATAAGGGCCGTTGCCGCTTGTGCAAGAGTTTCAGCAATTTCGTAGAGTTCTAGGGGTAGTTCCAACTTTGTGGTTTGGGTTTCAATTTTTGCCTCATTACCCCGTAGTTCCGCCGCAAGCGGCCCGAAAAAGTTCTGGTCTATTGTGGATTGTCTTTGTTCGGTGCGAGTTCTTGCCCGTTCTTGCTTGTGGTAAGAAGTGGCTTCTATTAGTGCCTCAATCGCTTCACAAACTCCTCCTTCCCTTTTTCTTTCACCATCGCTAGCGCACCACAACCGCCAACCCTCAGGAGACCAGATATTCACATGGGAATTCATCCAGCCGCCATAAACTTGAAAGTGATAGTCGCTGCATTTACGGCAGTCAAGGTTGCGTCTATCCGCTTCCTGTTGGACCTCTTCAAACGTAATTACCATCGATTCACTTATTTGGTATCTTTGGCCTGTTATCACTTTTCCGAGTGTCGGTTTCTCAGTCATCGTTTGCTCCTTAGAAAATATCATCCTCCAAATGTTCGGTGACCTCCTGCATTGCCCTACGCGCCTTGCGCCAGAGAACACGTAGTTGGGGGTCCGCTATCTTCTCTGGATCAATGTACTCATAAACGCAAAAGCCTAGTCCTTCGTGGGCTACGTACATGGTTACTTCACTGGTCGTAAGCTTGCGACTAGGCAACGGGGGAGGAGGATTTAGCTTCTCGTCGTTGACTCCGGGCTCGTCTACCCGAGTACCTGGCTCGACTACTACTTTAGCGTTTACAAGCCGTCGTCTTAATCGTCGTCGTTTCTTTTTAGCCATTATTTACCTCTCGTCAAAAAGAGCATTGGCAGCTAACCCACGGACCACGTTGTTGCGACACCTGTTTGCAACCAGGCCGTTAACTCAGTGCGGGATGACGCCGCCGATACTTCTTATCTCTAAAGTCGCCAGGGTAGGAATCGAACCTACTACACCTACTCCACTTGGACCGCTAACACTAGTATCGCGTATCCAGCAGATCGGATCTCCCCTTCGGGCGCGGTGACCATTCCGCTTCCCAGCGATAAAACAAGAGGCAACTCGGCCCTAGACACCGACTGCCTCCCTTGTCATCACTCGCCTCCTTAGTTTGTGCGAGCGTCTAAGACTTGCCTGGGGATTTCAATTTCGATTTTGGGAACCGTCGCGGTTAGTTCTTCATGGCACACCTCCTTTGCAATTACGTTGGAGAACCGTTTTGCTCGCCTCGTCAAGAGCCCCTATTATAACCTATTATAAATAGTTTTGTGGCCACCGGGGCGTGGCAACCAAAATAATTTTTCTGTGCCGCCTTGGGAATGTTGCTTGTGGCGTTATAACCGACGTTATAACGTGCCGTAATGTCCCGACAAGCCAAGTTATAACGTCGGTTATAACCTACCCGGTAATAGCCAAAAGCTCCTATAAACGTAGGGGCAAAATATTTTGCCTTTTTGCAATTTACCCCCCTTGCGTCCCCGGTCAATTTCTATTATACTAACGTATACGGCAGCCCCTACCTACTTATTATACCTATAGGTATATAGTAGTAGGGAGGTATCTTCGCGTACCTCTTACGCAAAAAAGTTTGCAAGCCCCCTTTACTTTTCTCGGGGTAACTATTATAGATAGTGGCGTAGCTACCGTGTGGTAGCCAAACGAGTCTCTATCCCCAAGGAGCGATGCTATGGTGAAAGCAAACAAGAAGAAGTCTACGGCGGCAAAGCGGGAAGTTGTCTATCCGAAGTTTCGAGTCAAAGAATGTGTGGGCGACAAGGCGCTTACGGTTAAGGATTGCAAAAGGCTCCTTGACTGGGAACCAGAGAAGAAAGATAAAGTTAAGTTCAGCAGTAACTTCCTTTTCAAGGACAACTACGACACGAAGATACGCTGTCACAACAACGTGACAAACCGTCCGTTGTATCCTGCTATTGTAGCTACGCTCAAGCAAGAGCATCTTCGCAGACGTTGGCGCGTAAATGGTGAGCCTATTATCATCGGCAAGAGCGGTCTAGTGCTCAACGGCCAACACACGCTCATCTCTCTCATCCTTGCGGCGCAAGAGGTAGAACAGCAACCAGACAAGTGGAAGGAGTATTGGAAAGATGAGCCGACAATGGAAAAGTTGGTGGTCTTCGGCGTCGATGAGTCCGACGAGACGGTCAACACGATGGATACGTGCAAGCCGCGATCGCTTGCAGACGTTATCTACCGTAGCGAATTCTTCGCAGGTATGGCAACCAATGACCGCAAGGCTGTAGCTCGCATGACCGATTACGCCGTCCGTTTTCTATGGCAGCGTACCGGTGCTGGCCTAGATGCCTTCGCGCCGCGACGTACCCACAGCGAAAGTCTCGACTTCATTGCACGTCACCCGCGCATCCTTGCAGCAGTTAAACACATCCACACCGAAAGCGAAGAAAACAAGATTGCCCGCTACGTCTCACCGGGTTATGCTTCCGCATTACTCTACCTCATGGGTTCTAGCACTACCAATCCGGAAGACTATCGTAGCGCAGCGCATCCAAACGAAAAGCATTTGGACTGGAAGAAATGGGAAGATGCTTGCGACTTTTGGGTTAACCTTGCCGGGGGAGATATTTCCATCAACTCTGTCCGCCAAGCAATGAAGAGAGCCTACGAGGACGAAGAGGGCATCGGCAACTCAGTCAACGAGCGTATTGCGGTTCTTGTCAAAGCTTGGCTGCTATCCGTATCCGGTAAGCCGATCACCGACAAGGCGCTCAAGCTTGATTACGAAGTCGAAACCCACGAAAAGGGAACCGACGACGAGTGGCAATCGAAAACACTTAACGAGTGCCCAATTGTCGGCGGCATCGACTACGGCGACACCGAAGGCGCAAAGGATGCTATCGCGGCCGAAACCGATCCTAAGGTACCTACTGAAGAAGAGATAGCAACCAAAGCCGACGCCATCCGCAAAGCAAAAGCCGAAACTGCCGCCAAGGCTAAGAAGAACGGCACCAGCGCTACCGACCAAAAGCTGAAGACGACCGGCAAGGCCAAGCCCGGCGACTGGCGCAAACCTGGCAAGATTGCGTGGATCAAGCCAAAGAAGGGCGATGCGTGGTGCGGTCGCATCGTCAGCATCAACCACAACAGCAAAGTAGCCGTTCTTAAAGTAGAGACCGGCCACAAGGGCGCAGGGTCCGAAAAGACCGTTCGTTTAGCTTCCCTCTTGCAAACACAGCCGAAGTAGCCTGTTCCTAGCGGCCCCAAAAAGAGCAAAATCGCAAAACTGACACCCGCCACGGCAGTCCAAATCGGCTGTTTTGGCGGGTTTTTTCGTCTATTTTCAAATTATTTTTGCGTCGTAAATTATTATAAACACTAGGTTTGCGGCGTTTGCCAAAAAGAAATAGCCGGGCCGGGCTATTTAGGGTTTGCCTTACTTCGGCAAATACCTATAATTGGCTATAGATGGTAAACGTCACCTACAAACACGAGGGAGAAACGAAATGACAAGCCGCAAAGAAAACGACAGAATAGCCGCTTGGTTGGAATGGGGAACGCATCCCGAATTGATGCCGAAAATCAATGATGCGATCGACTCGGCTACGGAGTGGGCCGTAGACGAAGAGCCGAATTACGTTGAATTTTTCGCATTCGCCCGAAATGGGATACTCGGCAAGCTGGAAGCATGGTTTTATGCTGGGCAGGATTCGATTCGCGTCGGCAAGGATGTGGCAATCATGGTCGTCGCGTGTCGCGAAGGATCGGACAAGGACATGGCACGGGAATGTTCGATCAAAAGGGCAATCGCCATTATCGAGCAGGCAGAAAAAGAGGGTGTTGCTGTCTGGTTTCAATCCACGCCCTGACCGCGTAACCCGGCTTCGCAACCGGGCAGGGCACTTGCGGAAACGAAAACCGAAACCCGAAACGAAGGAGAAAAGAAAGATGAAGACGAACCGTCAAGAGTTGGAAGCGGAAATCCTCGCGGTGGAAAACGAAGAAATCCTTGTCGCGAGCAACGACGGAACATTCGGCGCCGAAGAATGCCGCCGGGTGACCGGCAGCGGCGACCCGCAATTCGGCACATACAAGATATTCGAGTGTATCGGTAGTGGCAAACGCAAGGTAACCGGACGCGATCCAGATGATGCACCCGGCCGCCAGCGACGATTCCGCGACGCACTAGGGAGGCGTCGTCGCCACTTGTCCGAGTTGCACAAACGATTGCGGCAATTGCAAGAGTAGCGTCAATTCAGCTGTTTCACTTCACCCTCTCTTGAAAGGTAAGACCGATGAGCGCTTTTATCGTTTCCGACCGCTGTATGCAAAACGTTGTGACCGCCGTGGGCAACGACGACAACTTGACGGCGGAGGACCGCGACAACGAGGGCCGGGCGCTGTATGAAATGAACACCCGGGCCGTCAATGCACGCTATCCGAACCGCAAACCCGAGGAGCCGCCTCCGTTTTCCTGGAACGTGGCGTACAAAGGACAGTTCGACTTGAAAAAATGGTGCCAACTTCTCGTGTCGGTTCAGTGTTTGCTCTACCAGTGTAGTGAAGGTAAAGTACCCGAAGAGTTGGCGTATGCACACCTGAAAGACTGCGAAAGGGACTTGCGAAATGAGATTGTGTCAAGTCTCCCGGAATACAAACAAGCATCTTGGGACTAACCCCACGAAAACAGCCCGGCGCCGCTGGGCGTTGGGCTTCACCCTCACGAAAGGTACGACCGATGAAATTCAAACTGGAAATCGCGTGCGACAATGCTACTAGAAAGCCGGTACATTGCTACTAGAAAGGGGCCCCACATGAAAATCCTTACCGAACAACACTTGCACACCGCCCGTATGATGCCAAGGAAAGACCGACCGCGAACGAAAAACGCCCGACAAATAATCGCCCAATATTATCGGACACTACGAGCCGATCCGGAAAATGGAATGCGTCGGGCGAGGCGGCGCCACTATTTTGGAGTTGTGACCGATCGTAAAACTGCTAAGGAATACTTAGCAAATATGGAGGCGCTGAAATGACCCCACGTAAGGCAGCAGCTATAATAGGCTGTTCTATTGGCCAAGTCCGTACGCTGGTGCGCAAGGGCCGGCTACGGGCTACCAGGGTACCGTGCGAGACTAACCAGCACGGCTATCGTATTAGCGTAGACGCCGCAAGCGTGCGCCGCTACGCGGAACAACCGCAAGCCAAGGGCTTTCCCCGAGGCGCAACCCGCAAACGAAATTTGACCCTTCTCAAAAGGAGCAAACCATGATCGTCCTCGTATCAATACCCCACCGAGCCAGACCAAACTGGTGGCCTTACTTCGACGAGATAGAACTGTGCCAAGAGGCACATCCACTTGCCGTCGAATATGGTATGGAAGAGCCGACAACCGCCGAAGAAGCTGCGAAAGTGCTCGCGGCCGACTGGCACAATTACATTCTGGTCCACAACGAAAAAGATGCAGACTCACTCAAGGACTACAAAGGCCACGGCAAGCACGCCGTGCGCGCTTTCGCAGAAGAAATTCAGGAGGAATTCCGATGGGGAACCGAGAAAACTGTCGCTACCGAATGACCGTCGTATGCCGCCCTAACCATCGCGGTAGTCTACCGGAGATTACCCGCGTCAACGTCACCGCGCCCTGCCAAGTAGATGCACGACGCGGCGCCATCCATCAGGCTATGTCAGCCGGGTGGCATATCGTCAAGTTCACCAAAATTACCCCCGAAGCGTTGATATGAAAACCAAGGAGCACTATTATGGCACGTTGTCTCGAAACCGCAGAACAGTTGCGAAAAGAAGTCGAATCATTTATTACAACAGAACTTACAGGAACGCGCACCCACGAAGGACCAGAAGTAAACCAGGTCGCCGCAAGGCTTGGACACATTGTTAACCTCGCCGTCCGATGCAATCCGCGACAATCGCAAGGTACCGTCCGAAAGAACATCGTCGCAATTGCAATGAGGGATTATTGCAAAGTAACTATGACTCGTGAAACCGACGAAATCACCGGCTACGAGTTTAACCAAATATGTATCAGACCAAAGGACTAGTGCGATGCCCCAATCCCCAAAAGATATCCTAGCTATACTACTAGCTAATACCGTCGTCTTCCCCCGTCCTGACTCTACCATTCGCGAATTTCAATCGTTTTGTGTGGCAAGATGTGAGGAATTGCAACAAATCCGTATGGCGTTAATCGACTATCTTTTAGAAAGGGAAAATCATGCTAAGTAGAAAACCAAGAGTCGGAGAAGAAATACAACAACCGGACGGAGACACTAGTGCTTGGAAAGACTTTGGGGTAATCGTAGAAGTCAGTCACAACCTTTGCTATGTTAAACTACCGAACGGAAACACGGACATATTCATTTGGCAGTTTAACGGTACACTAAACAATCACTTTAGAATCGGTTTAACACCAAAGCAAAGAACAAAGCAATTCTTTGACCGTGTTGCTGGTGAAACAAAGTCATAAACGAAAACTACAAACTTCCCAAGGAGCAAAACCGATGCCGAAAATTCCCGCAAGGCCATTACCGGCTATCCTCGCCAGGAGAAAGCCAAAAGAGTCTCTTGCTGCTACCCTCAAGCAGGGCAAGAAGCAAACCGACAACGCGCCGCACCTCATTATCGAGGCTCGCGCAGGTACGGGTAAGACTACAACACTGGTCGAGGGGCTCAAGGTAATAATAGGAAGGAAGAATCTATCTTTCAAGGATGATCCAAGTATTACGCCATCGATCCAACAAGCAGCTATCTGGGAAGCTATGTCTCGTCCCCCAATGCCTGTAAGCGTTTGCTTTGTCGCGTTTAGCAAGCCAATTGCAACCGAACTCCAACGCCGAGTGCCCAAAGATGTTGACGCAATGACAATGCACTCGATGGGACTCAAAGCGGTAATACAATCGTTCGACTTGGGCGGCCAAAATATCGTCAACAACTTTCGCGTCGGCGACATTATCGCGGAGATTCTTGGTCGTGACATCCACGACATTCGCCGCAAGGATTTTGAGTTGCTCAAAGCAACCGAGAAACTGGTCAACCTTTGCAAGATGAATTTGATCGAGTTTGGTGGGGATGCTTACGTGGATCACGAACTCTCTAAACTCGCCTCCCATTACGACGTGGAATTAAACGACTACGCATCACGTGTCTTTGACCTAGTGCCCAAGGTGCTAGAGCGTTGCAAAGACGTAGCCCGCGACGGTTGCATCGACTACGCAGATATGATCTGGTTGCCGATCGTGCTTAATCTCCACGTTCAACGCTACGATTTGCTTCTGGTCGACGAGGCGCAAGACCTAAACCGTTGCCAGCAAGCGCTTGCGATGAAAGCGGGTCGGCGGCTTATCCTTTGCGGCGACCCGAAACAAGCTATCTATGGCTTCGCCGGTGCCGATAGCAAGAGCATGGAAAGAATGCAAGAGCTACTTGGCGGCAACGTAGGTTCGCCAGACGCGGACAAGAGAGGATGCCAGGTACTCCCTCTCACCGTTACCTACCGTTGTGGCAAGACGATCGTCAAAGAGGCGCAGAAGTACGTGCCCGACATAGAAGCACACGAGAGCAACAGCGAAGGATTTGTAAGAACCGCCCTTATGAAGGGCATTCGAGGAAAGCTACCTTGCAATGGTTATCGTGAAGACGTAGCAGATGGTGATATGATTCTTTGCCGCGTCAATGCGCCGCTCATCAGCGAATGCTTTAAGTTCTTGGGCGACGGTCGTAAGGCAAACATCCAAGGAAGAGACGTTGGAGCGGGGTTGATTTCCACAATCAAAAGGATATGCAAGCCCTTAGAGCCTGCCGGCGTTTCCATTCCTACGTTGATGCAAGGACTGAGCAATTGGCTCCATGCAGAAACGCAAAAGGAGCAAGCCAAGCGCAACCCCAACGAGAACCGCTTGATCGCTTTGCAGGACCGCTACGATTGTATCGTTTGCTTCATGGAAGGACGAGAAACGGTAGAAGGAGTTATCACCAAGATCGAAGGCATCTTCACCGACGACAAGGAGAATGACGGTATCAAACTATCCAGCGTGCATAAGGCCAAAGGTCTGGAGGCGTCTCGCGTGTTTCTGCTACAGCCCGAAGGCGCGGGCATCCCTCATCCGATGGCAAAGAGCGCTTGGCAAGTCGAGCAGGAGTACAACCTTCTCTACGTCGCCATCACCCGCGCCATCGATGAACTCGTTTACGTTTCCTAGAAAGGAGCTACGCTATGTTTGCCATCGACCTGAACAAAGAGAGTGCCGCCGTGTTGCTTCGTTGCCTTGTCTACGGCCAAGCCGCTATTAACCAAAACGAGCATAAGAACGGCATTGGCAAAAAGATCGAAAAGAATTGCGAAATGCTGCGAAGGCAAGTTGCCAGCAAGCTCGCCGACGTGATTATCAAGGAAGGGGTGCCGCTATCATGAAAGCAAAAGAATATGCAGAACAATACCGATCGTGGATTGGAAAACGATTGCGCACCGACTACCGTACAGGGGCGCCGAAGGGTGAAGTCTTTGACGCAGTTGACGGGCTAATCTGTACTTGCCAAGCAATGACTTTCGAGGTTACGGCAATTGCTGAATCACGCAATACGCAAAATGATCGAGCGGTAGGAGCAATTTTCCGAGAGCAAGATAAAAAGTATCAGGCATTCATTCGACTTGTGCCCGAAGCGAACGGAGCAACTATTGGGTTTCGTAAGTTTGTCGCCAACCAACTTCCAAACGTGGCAAGGATGCTTGGTTGGCTTACACAAGAAAGGAGCGAGCCGTGAAACCAATCCTACTCACTCTTGTACTGCTCTTCGCCGGTTGCGATACGCACTACATCTATGTGGAGTACGGCCCAACTGAGCAAGAGCAAACCGACACTGTTACCAAACCAAAGCAACCGTTACCAAAGCCAGCGCCGCAGCGGTCCTACGATCCGCATCGACCTGGCGACAGCACGTAAGGAGAAAGAAGGATGCCAAAACGACCCAAGGGTAAACTCCAGGTCATCCGTAATATGTGGGATCGCTCGCAACCACCGATTGCCTACTGGACTGGTAAGCGATGGATCGCTGCTCAACGCCTAGCCGAGCCTCGCGAATACGCCCGCAAGCATGCCTACACGGGCATCGCTATCGAATACGGCACAATACCCGATTCCGTTGTGGAGACGCCCGTAGCAGTCGCCTAGGGCCTTCTACGCCCCCCTTGCCTCACGGCTTGTGGGGGCTTTTTTCATGCGCGGCGCTAGAATAGCCTAGAACGCGCCTTTTACCCAGTGTAAAACACCTCGGGAAGGCCCCCTAGCACGTCGCTACGGCGCTCGCTAGGCAAACGGGTACGATATACCGTATTTCGCCTACAAGCCGCTAGACGGACGCCCTAGGCCCCTAGAAACGCATCTAAACGCCGTAGCCCCCACCCGGCAAGGACGGGTCGGAGCAAAACCCCCTCGCCAGGTTGGGAGCAAGGGACCACGGCTAGTAGGGAACCACCCTACCAATACGGATTATGAGGTACGCTAATACCCCCTAAGTGGGGGTAGTCTCGCACGTGCTCACGCAGGCTGGGATAAGCGTTCCAAGGATCGGTCTTTACAAAGTTTGCACAACCTAGCTCCCCCCGCCAAAACTCCTTTAAGTCTTTGTTAAGCATTGCTGCAAAGAAGCTAAACGTAGAGTTAGGTCCTAGAATCACATCGCAATGACTAAGTAGATAAAAGTCTGGATACCAGTCCATAGCGCGCTTGTCTTTGGTGGTCTTGTCGTATCGTAAGTAAGTACAATTCTTCATCGGTGTGTCGTATAGCTCGACGCCGAGGTCCTCGACAACGATTGGGTTGTATTCTGCAAAGTCTTCTACAAGAGATTTGTCTTCCGTAGCGATGAAAACCTTGGCGTCCCCAAACCGCTGGTCGTAATGTTGACTGAGCCATTTGAGATACCAGTCTGTTGGAATAATGGGGAAGATACGGCGTCCGTAGTCGCCACGGCGTAGATGGATGCCAATAACCGTATTCAAGCTTTTACATCCACCATAACATAGGTTGATTACAGCGTCCGCTAGCCGATCAACGATTTCATTTGTAGGTGTAAAGAGATTCTGGATGCGTTCTTTGTCCGGCGCGAAGTAGCTACTGTGATACTGTGCATACCCGTGGAAGTCGTGGTTGACCAATTCGCTTTGCCTTGGTGGTGTAGGATGGGCTAATCCACTACCAGGCTCCATCCAAGGTGGTAGCGTATCAGTAATCGGCTTGTCGTTGAAACCGAATAGATGATTACCAACCCACGAAGGAAGTTGTAATTCAGCGTTGTGTCTCTTTGCGTACTCAGTAAGAAAAGCGTATTGAAAGAATTGGTTGCCCCCCCTGCCCCAACGCCCGAAGCCACTCATCGTTATACGGTTCTTAACCATACTCTTGCTCCTTTGCTATGACTTTCTTGAGTTCGGCCAATAGGATGTTACCGAGTTTGCCTTTCTCATCTGGTGATCGCGAGTAGTTGCCCTCGTCGCCTGTCGCGTAGTAGTGATCGTACTCCAGACCTTCTACAACTTCTATTTTATTACCTGCAAGAATCCAATGGTAGTTAAGAAGAAAAGAATCGCAAGCATCAAACACGAGTCGCCAATAGTGCGTTTGTCGATCCTTTTCAGTGAGGTTAAGGTAGTTCGGCATCATTAGGTCTGCGCGCTTACCTCGATACTGCTCAAAGACTTGCATGAACGCGGTACGCTGGACTACTTGGTTTCCTGTGTTGAAAAAGCAAGGGAAGACCGGATGGTTGATAATACGAGAAAGAGTCTTTAGGTTATAGGTGCCTGCAAGCTTTCGGTAATCAAACTTCGGTCTTGCAAAGCTAGCGCAATACCACGTCTGCCAATTGCGATCCGTATAGATTATTTGCTTGAGATAATCTCGGCTCATCACGTTGTCGGAATCGCACGTAATAACCCAGTCGTAATTAGCGCAAGCAATAGCTTCTAGTTTGTTGCCGAACACACCGCGATTCGTTTTGTTTTGGTGGAGACGTACCTTAGATTGCCCTCGCAATATCTCAAGCAACCCATTAAAGTCTTTTGAGGCGTCGTCTACTACCACGATCTCCTTGATTGCATCATGCTCTTGGGCGGGCCTAATACAATCAAGAATTCGTTTCCCGCGTAGTCGCCCTTCAGACATTTCGTTAAACGCTGTAACTACGAAACTCAACATGATTTGCTCCTATTTTCGTCGGTTCTTTGCGGCTCCTTCACCGCCTTGCGTAAAAAGATGAGCCCGTTGTTTCTGCCTCCTTTCTTTTGTGTATCACACCCCATAACCGCAACTTCTGCAATGTTGTCATCACTGCGTATAATGCCTTTCCATCTCTCTTGAATAGTATCAAGGATTGTTCGGTGTTCCGGGAACGTCCAGCATATATCGAAGATAGTTATTGCGTCTTCGATGCAATACCACCCCCCGGGCTTAACGTGGTCCCAAAGCACTTCAAAGGAGGCGACGTGTTGGATAGCGCGGTGTCCGCCGTCGTCTATTACAATATTAAAGTCACCTGTTTGTTCTACTACGCCTCGCAAGAATCCCTCATCCTCTTGGCGGCCCATAAAGCAACGCAGCCGATCTTCCTCAAATATAGATTCTTGCACTGCATCGATGCCGTAGATTTGCCCTTGCTCAAAGTATTCCTTCCACATGCGCAACGACTTACCCTCCTGGACACCAATTTCCAATATCGTTACTGGCCTGTCACGTATCTTTTCAAATCTGTTTGCGTAGTGCGGAAGGTAAGCATGAATCACTTTATCGGTTCCGTGTTTCTTACCTATCTCAAATAAGCTTTGCATCATTATTGATCCTTAATTGGAAACATCTCTTCAAACTTCGCTAGGTTCTCTGCATAGAATTCGTGGCAAACCCGGTTCAATCGAGGTACCGTGTAGGCATCCATATCTTGCTTCTTTTTTATCCAAGGCGCGTACCAACGGCCGTAGTGAAGCACTACAGGTATCTCGCCACCACGCCAACCGCGAGCAATAGACGGTACTCTCGCGTTCTCTTCGTCTAGTCCCCAAAAGCACCATCCCTTTTCACCGACTTGTGCCATATGGTTATGGAGTAGTAGGTCTATAATCTGCTCGTCTGTTCCGCCTTTCTCAGGATCATTGCATACCTTAAACTCTTCTTGTAATGCACGAAGTTGTTCAATTGTGTCGTTAGGAATGCTCTCCGGCTCCCAAAGTAGCAACGCGGTAGACCACATCTTGTCAGCGGTATGGATGTGCGGAAACCGCTTGCCCATCGCTTCGTAGATTGCGGTATGACTCTGCCAATCTTTGTCCCACACCTGCCAACCCATAAAGACAGGTACTTCCTCACGGCTTGAAATGATTCGCTTACGGTGATGCGCGCCGAAGCTTGCAGAGGTTGCTTCTCGCGGCCAGTTTGTTAATTGGTCAAATAACGGTTGAATGGGTCTTTGGATAATTACATCGGCATCGATGAAGAATGCCTGATCCCACTTACGAAGAAGAGGCGAGAAGATGTTAAACTTTGCTAGAAAACCTTTATCATCAACTGGGATTGTGTAAAACCCCCGCTCAATAAGATCGGTAATCCAAGGCGCATTGTCGTCAGGCACGAGACAAAGAAATTCACCTTCATACTGCCCCTCATTTTTGCAGTTAACCGCCAATGCCTTGTAATGTGGTGCGTATGCTTCGTCACAAACAAAAACGATTACTTGACTTGGCATCACTGCTCCTTAAAGTAGTGGAAAGGTTTTCTCAAACGCTGCGAGATTCTCTGCGTAGAGTTCGTGACAGACTCTCCCCAGACGATGATTAAAATAAGCACCCGCGTCCGGTGTCTTTATAATCCAAGGAGCGTAGGCACCCCAGTAATGAAGGATGCTCGGCGCTTCGTCTCCTCTCCAACCCTTTTCTACACTAACTACACGGTTCCCAGGGTCGTCAAAGGCGAACCAAGTACAATGGTCTTTGGTCATTGATTCCATACGGTCATAAAGCAACAAATCCATCACCTGTTGATCGTAACTTCGGGGATTGATCTCCTTGAACTCTTCTTGAATTGCAAATAATTTACCTGTTGTGTCTTCTGGAATAGTAGAAGGATCAAAAAATAGCGCATCGGACGTTAGAACAGGCTTATCAATATGGGGGAACCGCTCGCGTAGTTTTGCATAGATTTCGGGTTTTGTCTTTGGGTCACCTCCAGATAGCTTGTCGAAATGTACCCAGTCGTCCAAGATAGAACTGCCTTGGGGACCATCGCAAAGGATATTTGGTAACTTCTTAGATAATGCTGCGCAGGTCTCGTTCAGACTACCTTGAATAAGAATATCGCAATCCAGGTACAAGACTGTCTTCCACTTCCGAAAGCCAGGGGAGAATAACCTGAACTTGATTGCGTTAGTCCACTGGATCTCAGGCGCACGAAAGATTTCAATCCCTCTACCTTGGACGGAAGATGTATTGCAGCCACTATTGCAAAGCAAGCAAAAGTCTTTCTCCCACGCTCCTTGCTTAACGCAAGCTACTACCAATGCTTTCGCATGGGGAAGGTAGTTATCGTCCGTAACTACTGTAATGACTGAATCACTCATCATCTTGCCTAAAGAATTGGGAACTCTTCCTCAAACGATGCTAGGTTTTCCGCATACAGTTCGTGGCATATACACCCCAGGCGACAGTTTTGATATCCGCCCATTTCATCATTACCGGGGTAGATATACTTCTCAATCCACGGCGCGTGCCAGCGCGTATAATGCAAGATAACTGGCACTTCAGTCCCGTCCCATCCTCTATACTCTGATACAACACGGTTCCCAGGCTCATCACAACCAAAGAAGCAAGTACAGTTCTTGTCTGCCTCTTTCAAACGGTCATAGAGGTGTAGGTTAAGTATCATCTGGTCTGCATTAGATGGGTTAATAACCTTGAACCGCTCGTGGACTGCGTAAAGTTCATCCTTTAACCCATCAGGTAAGCCTCTAGGTGTGTAGAATAGGAATGATGCGTTATACATACGGTTTCGTACATGGGGGTAGGTCTTTTCTACCAACTTGTACACTTCTAGATGCGCCTCTGGTCCTTCCCCTGCTATCTCGTCCCATTGCTTTAATGACACTAGTGTATCTCCTTCTTCAAATGGGCAAAAGATTCTTGAAGGTTCTTCAGAAAGTCGATCAAAGACCGGCTGTAAAAGCGCCTGGACCATAATATCCAAATCCAAACAAAGACATTGTTGCCATTGGCCGAAGTATGGGGTAAACAAGTGAAACTTGATTAGAAAACTCCACTCGTCCACAGGCACTCGCAAAACATGGACGCCTCGTTGTTCAAAATCCCCTAGCCCTTCACAATTCTTAGGGGACACGATACAAAAGTCGCCCACCCAACCACCTTGTCTACGGCAGTTTACAAGAGCGTAGCGCGCATGATCCAGATATGCCCCATCTGCAACAAATGTGATAACCTGTTTAGACATTGGGTCCCTTTCTAATCGCCTGAAAGTGTCTCGTCTCTCGGTTCAAATCGCAATCGTGCGTAGAAGATAGACTAAGGAGAGACGCCTCTATAAAATCTCTGTCGGATTTGTATTGGGTGCCTGTGCCCTTTGTGTAGTAGTGGGTCTCCATTGTTAGCCAGTCAATTCTCCGTAATGATTCCATAGACGGCTCGTGAGTGAAGATTGAATTTTCTCCTCCCTCGCAATCAATTTTCACCAATAGCCTATCCTCAGGTTTTGTGTAGAGGCCCACAATAGCTGCCAGACTGGCAGAACGAAGGCGCTTGACCCTCGCGTATCGAGGCAGACCATCCCTACCTGGCATGTTTGGAGCCCCATTCATACCATCTTTTGGGAAGCCTACTTGTCCTTGGCTCACATAACTTTGTAGGGTTCCGTAATAGGGTGCTTTAACTGTTATTTGTCCTTGCCATATCGGGCCAATACCTAATGCCCTAGCCAAGTAGCGTATATCCGGTAAGTAACCGGTAAGCTCTTGCAAGATTTTATAGTTTGACGGGTTTGGTTCTACGGCAACGATACGCGCAGATGGGAAGAGGAACCGGGCAAACAAAGTAAACGCCCCTACATTTGCGCCTAGATCGATAATTACGTCGGGTGTAAACGGCGCAGAACGCAAGCCATAGTAATCATCCAAACAAACTTCACCGAAGACTACGTTAAAAACCGGGTTAGGAATGTTAGGCATCGTAGCCCCAATTCAAAAGGTCATCTCGAAGCAAGCTAGTGAATAGACCTTGTAGGGGCTCGGGAGTAAAACTTTTCCAGCCCCCTATGCGCCCATCGTGGACATGGCTCTCCATCCACGGCGCGTTTTCTGGCATTGGTACAACGCCTTCAGATTCTTTTCGATGTTGGTCAATGCTGTGTCTTGCAGCTATTGCTGCTATTTCTTCGTCGATCAAGGAAACACCACAATAGTCTGCGAGGTTTTGGACCAACAAAGGTACATCAAAAATATCTCTTTCGTACCTAACGAAGTATCCCTTCGGAAACACCTTAGCATATTGATTAAGCACAAACGCATTGTATTGAGAACCGGCTGCAAAATGCCTTAATTCCTCCTCAGTCATCATCGCGTCTGATTCTACGTGCCTTCTCCAAGCACTCACTGCCGCATCCCTAAAATCGCGGTAGTTGATGATTATCTTAGGTTCATGCGGAAGGGGAATAATCCGAAACGCATGGGTTTTAACAATAGTATTTCTTGGAAACCATTCACAAAGGATTGTAAAGACCAAAGACGTTCCTGAGCGCATAGTCCCATAATTTATTGCATTGACCGTGCCAACCTCTAATGCCGCTGCAATATCTGGGTCCCCGTGGATGTCGATTTTATTAACCATCAACGCCGTCCCCCCCTGTTACCGCCCCTTGGATTCGTTTGTCTGCCCAAACGTGCATACAAGCGCCGTAGTATTTCATATAAATTGTATGGGTTTGGGCCAATAAGAAAAGAAACTTTTGGGTTGTCTCAACTACCTCCATCATCGCCTCGTGGGTCGTGCCCCAAAGATGAAGTTCAGCGGCAAAGAATGAGGAGTTAATTATCATTTGACGAGACGGTTCGTGATTGATAGCAGCAAATTCGCCACTTTCGCAATCCATCTTCACAACGTAGTTTTCTCCTCCATACTTTGCGTACAAATCATCGAGCATCACCGCCGGTACATCACAAGGTATAAGATTCTCCCTCCACGTAGGCGCGTCACGATTAACAACCATCCAGTGAAGAGGCTTAGTTTGCGGTCCAGCCTCATACAATTTTCCTTGACCCAAAGCTGCGCGTATGGGAATAATCTCCGGTATGTTTTTCGTGTTTTTGATTAGGCGCGGGTAGCTCCAAAGATTTGGTTCAACCGCAATAATTTTGGCTTCTGGATACAATCCGTGCGCAGTCAAAGTAATTGTTCCAAAGTCAGCACCAATATCATAGATTACATCTGGCGTGAATGTAAGTTTTCCTAATCGATACTCGTCTAAAGCGGCCGCGCCCTTCATAATATCTGCTTGTTCTTGTTCAGATAGACTGTTCATTCGTTACTCCTTTACAGTTTTCTTATTGCCCAAGTCGGGTAGTTCTTTTCGTAAATGTCGTTATCGCCTCGACTGACAAACAACTCCAAACCGTTTTCCGCCACGAATCTATCTATGTCTTCTTTGACCATGATATGCACTCCAGCCATTGTGTAGTCGTGGCCGGTGGCCCATCCCCCGGGCCTGAGTTTTGGCCACCACGCTGCTATATCTTCTGCTGCTTGCGTGTGGTCCCCGTCCAAATGCCACCAATCAAAATACTCATCTGCGAATCGTTCAGCCGCTTGTAGGGAATCTAATCGTAGAATACGTACTCCGGGATTATCGTTATACCGTTCTTGCACCTCCTTGTATCTTGCAGTATGCCTCTCTTCACTGACGTTAGAAGCATCCTCCTTTAACGCTTCTTTGGTTTGGTATATCCAAGAGTCAATAAGATAGAGCAAAGATGGTTTACACACCTCCAAAAGAACCCTAGAGAAGCAGCCTTCGGCAACTCCTATTTCAGCCCCGATGCCCCACTTGGGAAGTGAAGCCATCAGGGATGATCGGTTTGTTAGGTCAAGAGGCATTGATTGTCTCCCTTAAACCTTGGATTAGGGTGGATGGAGGTATGTTTGGGATCAATTCTCTAAGTAGGCTAACGTCTAGCCGTTGTTCTTTAATCTCAATCAATGTTTTGGGCCTTCCCCACATTTCAATTTCATCAGGCTTATCTAACAAGGCGCAAATGGTTTTGACAACGTGTTCAACTGTCTGTGCTCGGCCTGTCCCTACGTTAATAGATTGGCCCCAAGGCTTCTCCTGCATTAGTCCCGTAACGTAGATAATAAAGTCATCGATGTAGATAAATTCGCGCAAGAATTCCAAGGCGCCCTCTACCACTTGCGGTTTTAGTCCTTGGCGCAAACGGTTAATTGTGTTAGGAATTAGGCGACTCTGATTTGGATCGTTTGGACCGTAGACATTTGCAGACCGAACACCAAAAACAGGTGTCCCGTAGTTTGCGTAGTAGGAACCGACTAGATGGCTCACGCAAGATTTTGAAGCCTCATAGATACCCTTTGGTTGTAATTGCTGTGTTTCAATGTAGGGAATTGCGCCGTCACCGTAAGCTTTATCACTCTCCATGCACATCACGCCGCCAACTCGGTCTGACTGACGCGCCGCTTCGAGAAGGTTAGCAGTACCCATTACGTTTGTTTGCAAGCAACCAAGGGGATCAATACGACAGTTTCTCACAATTGACTTAGAGGCACAATGGTAGATGCGATCAATCTCCAAACTTGCCACCACCTCTAAAACGCGAGGATAGTGCTCTATGTCTAACGAGATAGGTGTCCATGCAATTCTCTCATCCGCCGGAAATCGATCATGCGTCCCTCCGTAAACTGTGTGAAACTTACTTAGAGTTTTTGCTAGGTGTCCGCCGATAAATCCCGCCGCACCTGTTACAAGAATATTCATGGCAAGTGTTGCTCCTTCCACGCATGAAAGTCAAACTCTTCTAACGTATCTGTCCAAGCGTATTGCCCAAGACTTTTAAGAAAATTGCTAAACTTTGTGACGCCTTCACCTATATCCGAAGGGCCGTCAATCTGAAATACCATCCCAGGCACGAAACAAAAGCAATTGAACTCAGGCTGAAGTTGGATAAGCGCGTGGTCGCTACCGCGCGAATGCGGCATTCGTTCTCGCATCCTTTCGAGCAATCTTCCTGCTCTCTTTCCGTTAACAAGATAACCTTGATTGGAAAAGGCACCATAAACTCGTACAATGTGGTCAACAGCCGTTATCTGGAAGTCTCGACCTAGTTCTGTATGCCACTTACCTCCCTTGTTGTCGTGGAACGTAGCACCAAGGAAGAAAATATCCCAATCTGCTTTGAAGTTCTCTTCAACGTACTGCAAACGCTTTTGCATATCAGAACATAGGAGAGCATCATCCTCTAATACCCCCACTACTCCGCCCGTATCGGCGGCTCGTTTCATTAACGCGGTGTGGGATAACCAGTTACCAATCGTGTTAGGCGTGCTTTGCATCTTAGCAACCCACTCAGGCGGTCCCTTATAGTCCTCTTTAATGCAAGCTGCAAACCGCTGCGCTTCAATGCCAACCTTTTCCAATTGGCTATGGATATGTTTCCGCCGATCTTCGCGATGGTCAAGGTTGATGTAACGCCAATCAATATCCTCTACCTTGAATCTCATCTATTTTCTCGCCTCCATTCTGGGTCTGTGACCAGATAGCCGCCAACCTTACCAATCCTGGAAAGAGCCTTGTCTGTTTTCTCTACGTCGTCAATCCCCAAAAACGCTGACAATTCGTTTAGGAAAACTTTCGGTCGCATTACAGCGCGCTCGTAACTGACCAACATGATAGGGACTTGGATACTGGTTACAAATTCCCAAATGTCTCGCCAGCGTGTGAGCGTAGCTTCTGCTAACTCGTGGAATGGCCTTTGTGGGTCAACCTCGTATTGTTTATCAAACCTCATCTCCCCCTGAATGCTGGCTAGTGTGTCACGAAATACAACAATCGTATGGGGGTTACGCAAAGCGTAGATAATGTTCTTGATTGAGTGAACCCCTGCCGGATCTTTCCAACCCCAAACCTTATGATGGGCGTTACGTTGCCTTAGATACTTGTGTTGGATTTCCACGTAAGGCGAATTCATAGTTTGGTCTTCAAAGTGGTACTCCACAAGATCCTCTCTTGGGCCTAGATTGATTCCCAAAGCCTCAACCACGGCTGCCACCATAGTAGTTCCCCCACGTGGTACGCCCGTAATAGGAACGGTCATAACACTACGGTCTGTGCCTCTGCCTTGATTAAGACACATGGAAGTAGATACCTCCCCAATAGACTCAAAACGGTTCATAGTTGCTCCTTGTTTTTGAATAGTATATTCTCCTCCGCGTAAATAGCAACAGGCTCAAACCACTCAGCCAATAAAAGCACCAACTCACTCTGCGTTGGCTCGCCCGCATAGGCTACAGGATCATGGGATTCAATGTAGAGGTATCGCGTCTTAGCCAATGCCTTCCTTCCGCCATCGATTAAAAGTTGTTGACTACCTTGTAGATCGGCCCAAATAAAGTCGATACAACGCCCTTGCCTGTTTTCTGCCATCCATGTATCTAGTCTTAGGCAATCTATTGGCACTGGGGACTTGAAGCTAATCTCTGGCGAGCGTGTTAGATGCCCCGTTGGCTTACACAGACTACCAGATAAGTCCCAATCGTCTCGACCACCAGCCCTCCCGGTAGATGCGAAAAAGTCTCGGGGACCATCTACGTCTGCTACAGCCAAAGGAAAGAAGGTTATGCGATCATCCTCGCCGGTCCTCTCTTTGAATCGCTTGTTTGCCCTTTCGTCCGGCTCAAAACAATGTAGATCAATAGCAGGCATCGCATCCAAGAACTTAACCGTATCTGATCCGTCATGGCAACCTATTTCCAAAACAAGGGGGGATTTTTTAGGTGTCACGAGCGCTTTAATCTCATAAGCGCTTAGCGTGTGCCGCACCTTCTTTGTCACTTCTTTTTGAAGGTATGTTGGACCGTTCTGCAAGAAGCTCATTGCGTCCTTTTCTTCACCGGGAAACGTCTCACTGAACGGGTGAGGAACATGTCCTATTATAGTGCTTTCAACGCCGGTATGACAAGCTAGACTAGGCGCATGGACGTACTCTTTCCACCCAGATTTCCTCATTGATATACTAATTTGCCCGTCCACAGATTGCGTCCCTCGTTTACCATCCTTGGCAAGCTCAAGTAATTTCGGTTGTGAAAGAAGCGTCATTACTGCTTCGTTATTAAAGACCAACGCTTGCGCACCACGGCCCATTTGATTACTGAAGTACCATCCTTTGTGACCGCCTGCTAACTCTTCGTTTTGTGGATACGTGTTGAGGTTCCAGTAGCCCATCGTCGGATACTCACACTTATCAAGATAGGCGCGCAAGTTCTTGCAAAACACTACATCATCTTGAAAGATTGTGTAGCGATGTGCGTTAGGTTCGCGCAGGTACAGTTCCCACATTGCTAGAATCCAGTTACCGGCTGTCTTTACCGGGGGGAATCTCTCAGTAATCTCCAGGTCGAATTTAGCGTAGTCGTGGTTAGGCACGCCAGCATCAATAAACAGCCTAGGCTCTGGGAATCCCGCCGCGGCTAGAGAGTTGAGAGTGCGCGGCAAGAGCGCCGACATGCGACTTGGAACCGTTGTTACCCCATACATCCAACTAATCGGTCGTTTCGTCATTGCTCCGTTCGCTCCTTACTTTATAAGTTCTTTCTTGATTTCTGCTAGTTCTTTTAGTATTCTTCCAAGAGCATTTCTTTCAGTATCAGACGAATTTTCGAGGTCGTAAATAAACTTATCAGGCGCGTCACGCCTCTCTTCGGCTTCTACTACTTCCCTATTCCATGCTTTAATAACGGCCTCTTTACTAGAAAATACCCCCCACGACCGCTGGTGGCACTCAAGCCCTATTTTTCCTTCACAGATTGCCTCCCAAGAATCACATCGCGTCTTTCCTTTGTATCGACTACCGCCGCTGTAGGACGTTTTCATTTCAATTTTGGGGTATTTTCCACAGACACATTTTCTAGGTTGAGTTTCGGTCATGCTTGCTCCTTTCACTTTCTTTGATTGCCCCTAAGACTAGCTTGCGCGCCCATGCACGCGCAAAGTACATTCCCAATGGCGTAGCTGCCCCAATCTTTGCTACCACGGTTAACAATGGCCTTCCATCTAATTGCCAACCTCGTATCTTCGCTTCGTTTAACATTCCGTTAACGATGTAGTCTAGGTGTTCTCTGCATCCCTCCGGCCCCCACTCATTCATCATCACTATTTTCTGCCGACAACCGCAGTTCTTTGTGTAGTCAACGCCGAATTCATCGCGTAGTTTGTCGTGAAGTATTGTTCCAGCGCCGTAATCGATACTTGGTTTAGATTTTCCACACGTGCGATGAATTGGTAAAGAGGTTGTGTGAACAACCGCGCCACATACCTTACAAGTGTGGACCCCTGTTTTCGTTTCATAAAAGACACAATCCATTAGTTACTTTCGATTGTTATTGAGGAGGCAACAGTAGCACAAAGGCTTGTGGTTAGAGACTCAACATCCAATGCAAGATTCCACACAAAGCTATCACAATCCACGGTCTTGGTTAGGTTTTGTTTGTATTGTGCGAAATTGCCATCAATTGCGATACGTGCCGCAATAGCACACTCCAATGAGCCAGCCACATCTACACAGTCTATCGAAACCTGAAATCGTAATGTCCGACTCCCACACCAATTCACATTGACTTTTTCCCAGCACGTTGATTGATTCGAGGGGGTACAAAAAGAACTACTAGCTTGGGGGATAACAAATGTTCCAACAATTGCATCGCAGGCGTTACATTGAGGACCATCGGTGAACCCAGATGGAACTATGAGTTTTAATTCCGTTGGAATATTACCTTGACAACAGGATTCATCATCTCCACTTGCGCATCGACAGCAACCGCAACCTGGATTATTTTGTTTGGCCACTACCCACAATCCTCGAAATTGATTACCCAAAGACCGGAGAAAGGATCTTTGTTCATTTGCACATAGGTATCAGTAGCTACGGCCGACCCTGCCATATTATGCGCCTCTACGTTTACGGTCGTATCTGTAAGAGTCGTTCCTGCGATTTTGAAGACACTTACCGTTCCAACCCCAGTCGTCGTAGTGGACCTAGCCGCAATTTCTTCGTCTGTCTTCCCTAGTAGAATCTCCGTATCATCTACTTCGGCCATCCATAGTCCTTGCTTGTTGCGCCGAATAACGATAAAGTCTTGAGGAATATCCGCAATGGAAAGATTGTAGGCTAGCTTCGTATCGCCCCGCGTTTCTAAATCGCCGTCACTACCAATTCGATAAATATCGACCGTATCGCTCCCCGGCGTATCGCCTACCCGCGCAGGTATGCCACTAGCAGACGTTGGCTTAGCGATAAGTACGTCTGGAGTTTGTATGTCATCCGTTTCTCGGCCCCTACGAAATGGCTTGTTGGACTGTTGCTCTTTGATCCAGCGGCCCCACTCGCGCATAAGGACTAGGTCTTCTTGGGTGAAGTTGGTTATCGCCATATCTCACCTATTTTGGTATCGCATTAAGAGTAACCCTTGCCTCACCGCAACGACAACGAAGATAAAGATCCCTAATAGATGCGGGGCAAGCGCGCATAGACTCACCGGGTGGAATAATCCAACTAGTGTTGTTGTTTGGGTTAGGAGTATGAGACACCTCAATAACTTTTGCATTAGTTTTCTCCTTCTCTTCAGGCGTTGGATGCACTAGAAGGTTTTGCCCTTCTTCGTTGTGGATAACAAGCATACTAACTTCTTCGAGCCAACCGCAGTCTAGCGGCGTCCATGACTTACCTATCTTCAAGCGACGTTGGTAAAGTTGCTCTTGTGTTTCGAGATTACGCGCAAACCGTGACTCAATACTTGTAGCAGATTCGCCCGCGTGTTGATGGTAAACAGTTTCAACAACCGTTACCCTACTCTTTAGAACTTGCTCCGCCATAGAATGCTCCTCGTTTTGTTACGCCTCAAACGCCTCCACTGTTACGACTACCGCTGCCACGCTTGCCTTGAATCGTAGCTTATTATCGGTATCTACAACTGATGTTCCAGGGTCGCCAGTACCAAACTCTTGTTGAATATCTCGTGACAAGCGAACTACATACGTTTCCCCCGGCAGTATCTCGCCAAAGGGGTAAAATATCACGCCGGTAGGGTCCCAAATCCCGTAGGTCACAAAGTTAGCTGAGTCCATATTCATAAACCGACACAGAGCCGGCGTTGTTAGCTCTGATAAGTCTACGTCAGTTCCAGCCGTGCTCGCCGTAAACGATCCAGGAGTTGGCCCTTTAACACCGCTTACGTCCGCGGTAAACGTAGTAGGTTGAGGCCTGGCATCCAAGACTATTATGCCATCGACTCTTTTGATTATTTGCAGACTAGAAGTGATACGTGCTTCGTCAGTCATTGTACTTCTCCACTATCTTAACTCTGATGGAATGCCCAACAGTAGAAAATTCTTCTCGGGGTAGTGTTTCACCGCGCCTTTATCGGTAATCATTGGGATTTTTATGTGTTCCGCGTCTGCTCCAAGTTGGGGGTTCCCAACTCCGTCCAGTAGTGTTTCTATTGGGTTGTCTGCCGGGTCAAGGAACCGAACCATGTTCTCCTTCTTTACTTCTCCTCCGCCTGGTGTCCAGATAAATGGGTCACCTGCTTTCCCTGTGCCTGACCAAGTACCAGGCAGAGCTTTGAGTCCCTTGTCTAAAATGTCGTCGCGGTCAAACGTATTAGAGTCCACTTGGAATTCAAATACGCGCGTGTAGTAGATGTTACAGCCGCCCCAATACTTGCGCTCCCAAGTAGGACCGGACATCTTAATAGTCCGCGCAGCCATCCCCCATAACGGCCGATCATTAACCGTATCTACAAACGTAGAGAAAGTTTCCAATCCTAATACCGCTACATTCTGACTGACGACAACCGTAGGAATGTGTCTATCAAATTCTACTGCCGGTCCTTTGATGGGCTCAAAGCTAGAGCTTTCTATCGTATCTCCATCCTTATCTTGTGTTGCCTCTATCGTCGTGCGCACAAAACTACCGCTGAGTTTATCAGGTTCTAGCAGCGGATCTTCAATGCTTGCGTCTTGGCAACGGTTCTGCGGCTTCGTCGTAAAGGTTTGTTTAACCAGCCAATGCTTGTTAGGATCGCCTCTTTTCTCTTTCCAAATCCGCACACTCATTGTCGGCAAGCAAAACGCCCAAGCATCTATGTCGTTGCCAAACAACCAAGGGGCGCCGATAAAAGGCAAACCCGGCGTAGTCATCACAATCGCAGGACCATCTTCGGTAGACGTAGTAATCACCCTTGTCTCAAGGAAGAACGTACGATGGCCCTCGGCGTCTCTATCACCTCCCCAAGCCAATCGACTACCTGTAATCTCTGCGCTCATTAGTTTAGGTCCGCGTCAACTAGTGTAAGTTTTTCTTCTTCTGTCAACACCTGCACCATTATGTTAATCCCTTCTCGTATGTCGTTAAATACTTCTGTAGCTGCTGGGCTAAAAACTACTCCTGTGGTATCTAGTTGTCTTTCTATATCCCCACTAAATATATCAGGGTCACGTTGAAACCCTTGCCGAAAGTCTTGCACATCTACCCCCGCCCCACCACCACCAATAAATGCTAGTTCCTTCCTACTAACCCCTCCCTTCGTAGCTGTCGCAAGCGCCGCTTGTATTGCTAGTGCCTCTAAACTGTCAGCCTTAACACCGGCTGTCGGTGCTATGAACTTGACTTGAACTTTTACGGGTGGGGGTTGTGGGATTTCAGGTACGTCAAGATTTACCTTAACCCTGTTTTCTGTTTTTTCAAGTTCAGTCTGCGCCTTCTTTGCCGATGCTGCTGCGTCTCTCGTAAATTTATCTAGCTCTGCCTCAAGTTGATTCAATCTATTTTGAGCGTCATCAACAGCCTTTGCTGCTATAGCATTTGCATTTGCAAGTGCCTTAACCTTCTCCGATTCTATTCTAGCTAATTGCTTTTCCTCAGCCCTTATTATTTGGTTAGTAGCTTCGGCCATAACCTCCGCACTAATCGCCCCAGTTTTTTCTGCTAATTCAAGCATACCTATCGCTAAACTATTTGTAACATCTACCCAAAGAGACTTAACGAAAGAAGACCCCTCAATCCACGCCTTTCTAAAGAAGAGAATGAACCCTGCCCATGCTTCTCGTAATGGCTTGATTCCTTCCTCAAAAATAATTTGGATTTGTGCCCAAGCAATTTTCAAAGCAAGCCCTACGTCGCCGGTACTTAGGGCATTTTTGATTCCGTCGATTGCCGGTTGAATTTTGTCCTTTAACTTTGCCCACTGATTACCAAACCAGATTACTGCATCGCCTGCTAGATTCGTTTGGATCAGTACAAAAGCCAGAGCCGTACCGACTATAAGTAGAACAGGACCCCAAGCCACAAAGAAGCTAAGAATACCCCCAGCTACTCCTACAATTGCTGCAAATCCAGAAATAGCGAACCCGATTATCCCAACAAGTCCGCCAAAAATAATTAACAGGGGTGCAATGGATGCAACGATAACGCCAACGATTACAATCACCCTTTTAACTTCTGGACTAAGCTTCTTCCAAAACTCTATAGCCCGTTGAATCCCTTCGGACATTTGTGTAATCATAGGCGCGAGAATTTGTCCAATCTCAATTCCAACTACTGTCAAACGATTTTTGAGAACCTTCATCTGATTAGAGAAGGACTTCATCTGTTTATTAGCTACTTTGTCTGTGATCCCTCCCATCGCCTTTAATCTTGTTTCATACTCTTTTGTTGCATCACCTAATCCAAGCAGTGGTGTAATGGCCTTTTGGGCGAGGGCAGCAAAACCTAATGTTTCCAGTGCTGCATCCCGTTGGGGTCTTGTCATACCCTTAAAGGCATTTTCCATATCTTGAATAATCTCAATAAAGTTTCGATACTCCCCGGTAGCTTCATCAATAACCTTAATTCCTAACTCTTCAAATGCTTTGCCGTTGTCGCGTTGAGCTTTTGTAAGTAGTCTAACAGAACGACCAAAAAGATTACCAGCTTCAGCCCCCTTCTTACCTGCTGACCCATAAGCATCTAGGACAGCTACGACTGTTTCCAACTCTGCTCCAAAGTTCCTTGCCGCTACAGCTGCATCTGAAGTTAAAGCTTCAGCAACTTGCTGGACACTCGTATTAGCTAGTACATTTGCTCCAACAAGTACATCAGAAATATTTATCAAGTTTTCTAAATTCTCTCCTGCGTCTGTTGAGGCTAGTCCAAGCGCGGTTTGAGCGTCTGTTAATAAGTCAGTAGCTAGGGCCATATCAAACGCGCCAGCAGTAGCGAACTGAGTAACTACTGGAAGCGCTGCCATCGATTGTTCTGCATCTAAACCAGCAGACGCGAGAAAGAAATAGGACTTAGCTAGTTCGTCTGGCCCTTGTTTTGCTTTTGTAGATAATTCAAGAGCGAGTTTTCTCATCCTCTCTACTTGGCCGCCGGTCACTTCCATAATCGAGGTAGACTCAACCATCGCATTATCAAACTTCGCAAACGCCCGCACGCCAAGACCACCAATAATCGCAAGAGGTGCCGTTACACGCAACGCAAGAGACCGCCCAAAGGAAGAAATACCGCGACCAGCCTTTTGGAAGGCACGACCGGTAGCAAGAAGACGAGCCTGAAGCGCCTGCATTCGATTACCCGCGCGCTCAATTTGGGTAGCCGCACGCTTAGAAGACGCCTCAGCATCCTTGAGCATGCGTTGGTAACTAGTCGCATCGCCGACTAGCCGCACAAGCAAGCGTTCTATTTCAGTTTCAGCAGCCATTTATTTCTTCTTACGGGTAACACCAACCATACCAAACCATCCTGCCTTTGCTTGCTTGGTTATGCGCTTGACTTCTCCAGGGGATAGTGGTTTCTTTGGTCCCGGTTTCTCGAAAACGAATTTGATTTGTTGGTCGTCAATGTTTGCAGGCTTTTTCCTAAGAACGCTTTTGACCGCCGCAATCAACGCCATAACGTAATTGTCGTGACGGTCTGGTCGATTCCATTCCAGTTCTAAGTGGGTCATCCATAGCAAATATTCGCGGTGCGATACGTCTTGCATACAATGTCGTAAGGATCTTGCATGCAGATGGCTTGCTAGTCTGAGCCATCCCTTGTATCGCTCGGCGAGTTTTTTGCTGCATCCTCTCCAATGTCGGCAATCTTCTTGTCAATTTCTGCGCGCTGCTTTTGTAGCTCCTCTAAGTCCTCTTCCTTTTCTTCGAGGTCGCTGATCTCTTTCGCCTTGTCAAACAGCCTCTTCATCACGCGATAAGGCCAAGCGCTAATCACTGATACAGAGACCGGCTTTCGCATACCCTCGGCAAGGATTTTGAAGAGACAAAGGGAAACCAATAACGGCTCCACGTTTGCAACGCCTTCAATGCTGTTAGGCTTGCCTTCCACGCCAAACTTAATCCCGCGCGTGCGTGCGTTGTTGAATTGCCTGCCGGCCTCTCCAGTCGCTTCACAAAGAACATACTTCTCACCCGCGATAGAGACGGGAATTTCTACCGGCGTAATGTCGTCAAAGTTCATCTCATTCGTTGTCGTAGCAGCCATTGTTTTTGCTCCGTTAAGTTAGGTAAAGTAGTGTAAATAAGAGTATCGATTCTAAGGCCCCTAGCAAGCCCATACGGGCGATGCCGGAGGTTTTAGGGGTAAACTACCCCCGAGCCCCTAAGACGCTCCCACGGACGCCTCAAGGGCTCCTAACGGCGGACCGTATTAGGTACCGGACACCTCAGTCATTACCGGGCCGGCTTCTACCTTGTTAACCGGATCAAAGTTAGTCACCTCGATCGTGACGTTTGCCTCCGGTTGCGATCCTTCTTCCAAACTTTGCGGCTCAAACAATCTTAAGCCTCCCCATAAGTCAAGCGTTGAGCCGTCCGGGAAAGTAACCGTAACGCCACCATTGAGATTAAGAATCGCCTTAATCTGATCGTAAACATCCGGGTCATAGGCGCACACTCCAGAGGTTGCCGTCACAGTTACCAAGCTACGAAACGCCGCCGTGCGAAAAGCAGCGTTGAACATGGTAGTCTGATCGATCATGTCCCCGCCGTCAAAGCCGGAGGGCTGCACAGTCTTTTCCCACAGTTCAATATCGGGGTCGAGTTGGAACGCAATAGTCGTCTGGTAGCCATCAGCTAACAAGATCCCAAAAGATGTAGGATCAACGCGAGTAGTGGTAGGGGGAGCAACCATTGTATTTCTCCTTCTAGTTCTGTCTCAAAGAGACGGTATAGTTCAAAGTGAAGAGGTTTCGTTTGCTAATATCCACGTTTTTGCCTAAGTCTATTGGACCACTCGTCAGGCTTGCAGCGTAGACGGTGTATGCAGAACCGACCCCTATGACAACGGTATTATTGAGAACGGTTTCAGACATAATAATTGCGATGTCGTTTGTTTTGTCGTGGCATACGCCGTGATCCGCCGCCCGCACCGTAATTTGAATTCCTTCGTGAACCTGCGCCTCCCCACTAACCATCAAGCGCCCATCATTTCTAGGCGTAGTATTCTTAATCGTGATTACGCTGTCCGGGCTATCTACTATCTGATTAGCGTAGATCGGCCAATCATCATCGTCGTCTGGGTCCGTACCACCACCCAAGTCGATTAACAGCTGACGAATAATCTGTGATTGCGAATGGTTTAGTGGTCCGCTCATTCTTGTTCTGTAAACGCGCTCCCTTTAAGGTTCCCAGTATCGACGGGAACAAGTTTCTGCGCCGCACGTTGAAGCAGTAGTCCCGCGATTTTGATTGCCTGTAATAGAGTCGCGCCCCCCTTAACAGCGTTTACGATTACTTGGCCCATTTCCTTTTGCATTTCGCGCGCGGGTTGCTCCAAGAACTTTGGTTGTCCGCGTCCTTGTGGATCCCAGTATTTGCCTCGCTTCTTTTGGCCGCCTCTTTTCTTACCAGGAGTGTGATAGCCTGTCCGCGGTTCGCCTGCGTGTACTTCTATCATTTCGTGGACTGCTACTGCATAGCTCGCGTTGAACCCCACGATTATGTTCCCGTTATTCTTGCGTCGTGATTCTCGCTCCAGCTTCTCTAGTTTCCGGAGCAACGGTGTCAAGTTTTTCAGTTTTACAACCTGGACCACCTCTACACCTCGACCACACCGAGAACCTTACTACCAGACGCGCAAATTGCGTTGACAGCACCATTGAAATAGTTAAATGTGTTGATTTCGTAGCTGCCTCCAGCCGCGTTTAGACGAATACCCGAGTTCATAGCAGCATCGTCTGTAAAGCTAAGGTAGATAACCTCGTCTGAATCGTTAGTGAAGACCACACTTTCTCGGTCCAGGTTCGCTGCCGCTGCTACGGTTGTCGTACTGCCGACAGAAACAGCGGAGCCGCCGTTCTTTGGTACGATGAGTGGTTGTGCTGGTCGTTTAGTCATGTCTAACTCCTTTGTAGCCTAGCCGGTAACTATTCTGGTGTATTCAATCCACGTAGCTGAGGTGAAAAGTGCGTCATTAGCATGGGCCTCAGGCGTCAGTTCCATAGTTAATGTTTGGGCATCGGATGGAACATCCGCTGCGGCGATAGTAGCCGTTTTTTCGCCATACGTCCCATCAGAAGGTGCGGCGCTAATAATATCTGATACCTTGGTATCTCCCTCGTTGAAATAGCTATCTACATCCACCGCTGGAAGATCAGAATCGCTATCTAGTAACATACGCAAATGGAGAACCACATCAAAGGATGTATCAAGGTCGGGGGGTAGCGGTATTTGCATGACGATCGGGGTTACGTCAGTTGCGGCCCAATGCAATCGCAAGGAAGAATCAGTGTCGCCGTTGATGAATTCCAAGACTGGCGTACTTCCTTTATGCAACAACGATCCATACTGGTCATTAGTCGCTGGCGTGTCGGTCACGTCGTCAATGTTATTACTGACGACCGCACGCCAATTAGCCAGCGGGATTGGAATAAATCCCTTAGTCAGTGGTCTTGGATTATTGAGAGGCATGATTAACTCCTACGAACTTAAAACTTCTTGAACGGGATGCTCGAATACAATCCAAAACTTTTCGCCGCCGCTACCAGTGAATAGGTACTCTACACGGTAGGTCTCTCCGCCGTCTGCAAACTTCGTAGCAGGTACTCGGTCTTTGAAGTTATAGCCCGTACTATCCTTCGTCCAACGACCACCTGCTGATGCTTCTTGTAACGTATCAAATACTACGTCGGCAACCGTCAAGGATGCAGACGATCCTACCTCCGCGTTACTAGCAGATCGGTTAAATATCTTGCGGACAATACTAGTAACGTCGGCTTGAGTGCCATTCGCGCCGTTTACTTGGAAGCGGGCCATTTCTGTAACGTCGCCATCCTCCCAGATTGACGCTATCGTTATATCGGTTGCTATTGTCATGATGGTTCCGCCTGCGCTGCTACTGCCCCATCTACTAATGATTGTCCTTTAATGGCCCCATCTACTAATCCTTGTGCTGCCACCACACCGTCTACCAGCGATTGCGCGCGTATGAGTTTGAATAGCTTCGCTACAACTACTTCCGACGCACCAGTCCAAGTCCAGACGTTAAGCCCCGCCGTCGTAGCTAACTGCTGAATCGCTCCGCTTGATTGGTCTAGGATCATGTCGGCTTCGTTACAATAGTTATAATTCGTGCATCACAGTCTGCCGCTGTGAATTTTAAGCAAACTGTATCCGCGTTTAGGTCAGTTGCTGCTAAATCAATCTTATAGACTCCACCACTTATTTCCACTACTGCATTTGCAGCATTAGCAAAGGCTTCTCCATCAAGCGATCTTTGGGCAGTTACGCTTTTTCCTGTCGCCCCAGTTACATGGTCAGAGGTCAAGACCATAAAGAACGGGAAATCCGCGAGTGCAACATTCTTTGTAATTGTATTAGGTAGGTCTGCTTGAATAGCCGCTAAAGTAGTGGGCAAAGTTGTCCCAGTGTCCACCAAAATAGCGTCTACTACCGTATCAACCGTGTCCAACTTTCCATCGTGCGTTGTAAGTGCAGTAGAGGTTGCTAGACCGCTTTGGATCTTTGTAACTGCTCCGGCCGACACGGCAGCAGCGGTAATCGAATCAGTCACAAACGCTCCAACAACAATCGCACCAGAAGCAAGAGCCGTTACAACTGCAACCGATCCCTCCACGTTACCTGAAATATTCCCACCTACATTACCTGAAACAGACCCAACGCTTCCACTCAAACTTCCGGTGATATTTACTGTCCAGGCTGTAACATTACCCAGTCCATCTGATGCAAGACGCCCTTGTACGTCTCCAGCTACATTGTTTATGTCTGTGGCTGTTAAAGCAACTGTTGCTCCCTTATTTTCTACGTTCGCCCAGTCAATACCGGACGCTCCCGTTGCCGTCACGTCAATCGTTCTCTGTGCATTGGCAACCGTTGTCTCCACCGTTGGTGAAAGCCACTCAGTATTGTTCCTGATGATCGCAGTTGGGTCGGCACTACGAATGTTGCCACTGGCGTTGTTGCCTAGAATATTATCATGAACCTGGGCGTCATCGGAGCTTACTGTGATGTCGATTCCCCATCCGCCTGCGTTGTGGATCGTGTTGTCGTAGATCGCGGTATCGTCAGTCGTTCCATCATCAATCAAGATCGCGGTTCCGACCGTGCCCGCGAAATGGTTGTTATAAATCTCGTTGTCGTTGGCGTTCCCGGCCCCGCCGGCTCCACTAATGTGGATGCCTTGTCCGCTTGCGGCAATTCCCGTGCCCTCGAAATGATTGTTGTGGAAATGACAGTTGCTACCGCGTCCGCAATGAATCCCATCTCCTTGCGTGTCAAGGAACCAAATGTTGTGGATACGATGGAAGTCAACGGCCACAATATCAACGCCGCTGCTAGTCGCTGATGCACCATCCGAACCAAGTTGGAAGCCGGAAATCTCGATCCCATCTGCGGTAATCTGAAACGTCGGACCGTTGTTACTGCGAGTAATAATCAGATCCCGACCAGGTCCAAGGATCGAGAAGTAACGCTTATTACAGGCGATAGCCGTAGTGCTCGTGTGCGTTGTCACTCCTGGAGAAGCGTCGGCTAGCACAATAATCGTGTCGTGGTTACCCGAAGTAATCAGATCAATAATCGCGTTTTGCAGAGTCTTGTAGGGAAGCGCTCGCGAACCATCCCCTGTTGAGTCGTTACCGTTCACTGGTTTGACGTAATAGGTGTTCCCTTGATGCGTGTGGAAGCCTCGTAGATGTTGCGTCAGGTCCATATTGCGATCTAGCTTGACGTCCAAACCATTCGCATCAACCAACAAGTCGTTTAGTGCCGCCGCCCGGAATCCAATCATCGGGCCAATCCATGGCAATATGCCGGTCGCGAATCCCGAGAACCATCCAAAGCCTTCGGTATCGTTGTTAATCGTCCCGCCGCCAGACGCCGGAATTTCGATCTTGTACATGGCGTTGCCGACATTTGTCCAATCGTAGACGCCACCCGTGTTCGTGGGTGTGACCGCCGTTTGCGTGATGACCCCGGCCGTCGTCTCGAAATTCCAAAGAAGATCAAGTCCCGCCTGGTCGAACGTGACAGACTCTTCACGGGTCTTGAAGTCCGTATCATCGATCAACGCCGCAATGTTCACCGGCACGGTTACTGCGGCATCTACGTCAATCCACATGGCCGGCATGGTGCTATCCCGCTACTGCGGCCTCCTGAGCGTATTGATACCACGGGTTGCCGGCCGCTACTTCCGCCACGCTCAACACCTGCGACTCGGGCGTGATGAGGGCGTAGGGGAAGTCGTGGAGAAATTTGACTTCGGAGGCGGTGAGGGTTCGGTTGTGTAATACAATAAAATCAATGTCTTGTGCCGTAAAGGTTGGACTGTTATCACCAAGGCGACCAAAATCCGTGACGTTCCAATTGTTTGCGGCTTCATTGTTTACATCCGTACCGCTGTTGCCACCATCAAGGTAGACAGTCCTGGACGTTGACGATTTACAGACGGCGGTGACTGTGTGCCATTTATTTGCTTGATACGCAATTGTACTTTCAGCATAAGAAAAGCTACCTCCACGTACGCCAACAACCGCAGGATCACCAGCACGTCCTCCCTGTAAACCAACGAATATCTGCTGATTCGATGCACCCACATCACTAATTGATATTCCAACGTGAATCCCCGTAATGTCCGGAGCACGCATCCTAACGGTAAGCGTGAATGGATAGTCAGTGAAAATCGCACGATTGATATTTACAAAGTCAGTCGTTCCATTGAAATTCAATACTGGCCCTCGATCCGTCGCCACCCACGTCGCCCCGTTGATTGTGCCGTGCAATCGACCGCCGGGGTCAACGATGTCTTGGACTTGCGAACCTGCCCCTTCCCACATGGGCCAGTAGGCGACGAGACCATCCCCCAGCGGATCATACCGCCGTAGTCCGGGCCACCAGGGACTAGGTTTGATAAGAGTCATTAGATTCCAGTCTGTTTCGCAAGACCAGTTCTCGTTGCAATGTCGCAGTCGGCGTCATCATTCCAAATCAACACCCGCGCCGTACTGAGTCCTGGGGGAAGCACCAGCGTAAACTCATCGACGCCTGTGTATACGTCCGACGTGTTTTCGTGCGTGTGCGTCATGTTTTCCATCGTCGTAATAGAGACATTAGAGTCAAAACCTTCGTTTCGGACAATTTCAGAATCTGCAATATCAGTGCCATCTTTGACGAAATACTTGTCGTTGAAGGTCTCGAAATTGGCTGTCGCCGAAACGGGCAGCGTCGTGCTGCTAGACTGGGCGTCAACGTCAATTGTGGCGACCGTACCTGCCGATGAACGAAAGGTAGTCAAAATCCTCCACGCATGAACTTCGCTGATTTTTCCTTCGACAGTAATCAACGCACCGTTGGCGTGGTCAACAGCCTCGATACGTGCCACGGCGATGCCGATGACGTTTGTGTACACAGCAGACAGGTCGATTTCCGCGCCTTGACGCATCGCAGCGGCTGTAACAGCGGCCCATACGTCAACGATCGTACTTTCACTTTTAGCTATCGCCATATTACACCACCAATCCTGCGTTGATTGCCGCGATCATGCCATCGAATTTCGCGTGCGCAAACAAGGAGCGTTCAGTTTTGTATTGATCGATTCTCGCCTGCATGTCCGCCAGCCACTCCACTCGGATGTCGTCAATATTGCGAGGCACCTTTGTGCCTTGCTTGTAGACCGTCGAATACTGCTGGGAAAACCCCGGACCATCGTCGTCGGTGACTGTCAGCGTCACCGACACGTTCCATGAACTGATTGATCGTTGTGTAACGGCCGTTTTCGTTACTGTTGGCGTTAGTGCCATCGTGTCACCTCCCCAAAGTGCATGACAACCGACACGCGACCGCGGCTGTCGTCAGTGAGAACGTGTATGTCCATCGTTTCACCTCCCGTTTTTCAATGCGCGACGAAAACCAAACACAGTAAGAGCGCCTATAAGCATCGGTATTCCTTCGGTCGAGTCTATCTTTCCAAGCAGCATCGCGCTAACAGCGTAAACTACGAGCAAGACAGCCGAAATATATGTTACATAGCCTTTCATAACTTCTCCAGTTTTGCCTCGATCTTTTCAAGGTGTATGCGAATCTCTCCAATGTTTTCTTCCATTCTCTTATCCCGCTCCTCTTCTCCAGCGATATGAATTTCAACCCTAGTGTTAAGATTCGCAGAGTAAACCCAAGATCCCCCGACAAGCCCCCCACAAATAACAACCGCGGAGATAAGAAGACCAATCCACTTAGCCGTTCCATTTAATTGCTTAGTCATCTGTCTCTCCAGCTATACTTGTGAAGTAGTTCGTACCGTTAAATCGCAATTAAATGGAGCACCGTTACTACCCGGCACCGTAACAGAGCAGTCAAGCTCCTCTGGACCAAAGAGTCTTCCATAGTAGTTACCAACAGGCAACGTCGATGGTGGACCAGAATCATCTCTCGGGATCGGCACACCCCCAAACCATTGATTTAAGAGCGGTTCAGATGAATCACCTCGCCACGTCGGAGCTAATCCCGCCATAAGAACAGCATTCATGATGCCACCACGAGTATGTCGCAAGCCACAATTATGGCCTAACTCGTGCATCAACAACTCAGTCCAGAATGCAATTATGTCTGAGGGTTGATAACTAGCTGCGTACTTACACCAGATTTGGTCGGTGCATGATTGCCCAGAGCCAACGATAGCCAGACCTATCCAATTCCTTCGTCCTGTGTCGAAGGAGAAATAGACATTGGCTCCGTCCTTCTTGTTCACGCGAATAAATCGTAGACCTATTGCCTCAAAAGCGGCTACAGTTCGCTCCCAAATCACGTCAAAATGAGGCTTTAGGAACGATGGCATGTTCCTTTCATCAATGTAGACCGTCGCAGCATGGTAGCTACCAATCTTATGACAACTCTTCCAGCTACCAGTTCCGATTTTGCGTTGAGGTTTTCCGTCGTAATCAGGACAACCGCAACGAGACATCTTAAACAACTCTTCCGTGGCCGGACCCATACCAGTGTTGGGCCTAACAGGTCGACCATGATGCTTCATCGCCAACGGCTCAAGAGCCAAACCGTTGAAATCTTGGTAGCTGGCGATGGCGCGCTCTACAGCCGGTACGTGGAATAGTCCTAGAATTGAGTCGACTGTTGATAGCGCCTCTGACTTTCCAAACGGGTTGTCAAGATGACCCGTCTGTTTCAACAAATCGTAAATCTCGCGATCCGTCATGGCTTCACCGCCTTCCCGATAACACGGTATGCAGCCGCCCACTTATCGGGCGTATCGAATCCTCTCTTACGGAGAAGATGAACATTCAGCGTGTTCCACCACTCCGCCCACGCCGGCCGAAGATCCTTCTCCGGGCCGAAAATAAGTTTACGGGTTCGGTCTCCAATTTCTGTTGCTTGTCCAATAGTGCCGGCGTCAATCTCACCGGCGATCCGAAAAAAGATCAAGCTCAGGGCATCGTAGTCCTTTGCCTTGACCTTTTTCGTTAGAACCTTGATGTAGCTAGTAAGCGCCTCATCTGTTGGTGGGATAGGACCGATCCCACCTTCAAAAGTAAACATCTGGCGTTGGTTGCCTACTGTGGTAAGGAAGTAGGTATTCTCGCCATCTTGAAAAATTGTAACGACGACGCCAGTTTTTGATTCAAACGTCTCCGGTGGCGATGCCAATAATGGCGCGGCCAAAAGAAGTAAAATAGGAAGTACGAGTCTCATGGATCACCTCCTATGCAGAAACCGAGGCCATAGCTTCGTCAACGAGAGCGCTAATCTCTTCGCCGTCCATGTCTCTAAGGTAATCCATACCTTCGCGAACCTTAACGTGCAACGCCCTACCTCTCAACCCTTCTTCCTTTTTCAAGACTCTACGTAAAGCAATCGCTTCACGCAAACCAGGATCCCTAAGACCAGCCTCAACACTTTCTCGTCTTCGGTCCTGAATACATTCAATAAGCGCCGCAAACAATTGAAAAATCAAAGATTCCCAACCCATAATACACGCTCCTTTGGTTAAGTGACTCCGGGTAACTCGTTGGAATAACGAATTAGACCCACTACTCGCCGAAACTTTCTACCCTTTATGTCAGGCGTTTCGCTATACGTTACCACTTGTTTAAGACTTACTGGGGGACTAGCCAAGTCATCTTCCGGCCCCTTGAACAGCACGCTTCCTATAGTAATCGCGCGATCAACTACAACTACCTCATCAACTGCAATCACATTACCGTTAGGATCAATTGCCTCACGTTGGCCGGTTTCCCATCGCACGTCGATTTCGTCGCCCGTAGCCGATTCAATCGTAGGTTCTCCGTTACGATCAAATCCTGTCGCGTTCCATAGGACTGCTTTTTGGTTCAGACAAGCTGTTTCAAGTGACGGCATTAGTCTCGGTCCCCATAGAGTGTCTGGTCGCTCGGCGCCTTGCCTCCCCAAGCCATCGTTGCTCGCGATCCCTTGTCAAACGCTGCAAGACAACCGCTAATGTCCATCGTAATAGCAGCTTGGCCGTATTGCGTAGACTCCAATCCCTTTCCTGTCTCGCCTTGGAACGTAGCTCTAGCTTTTTCAGTTTGCTTTTGCTGAAAGAATTGGTCCCCGTGACCATAGAAATGGGCTGCGAGAAACCCTTCAATCTTCGTGAGCAGCGCCGCGCTCATCGTTACGCCGCGAGTCGAAGCGCACGTAGAAACCTCCGTAGTCAATACGTTCGCAATGTCGATGACCTCGTTAAGATTAGCAGAGCCGTCGTAGTTATCGAGAAGAATCGCCTTGACGGCTTCCGCTGTTGTTCGCCAAGCCATGATAGATTGCTCCCTACCCTAGGCAATTGCTGCGGCGCTGGCGAGTCCTTCTCGAATTGTCTGGAGAATATCGGCCTTCCTTGTTACTTCACCTAAACTAATCTCTTCTCGCTCGGCAACAGCCTTTAACTCTTCAATTGTCAATTTAGACAATGCGTCTTCAGCCGGAAGAGCGTTAATCGGCTCGAATTCGTTAAGTCTCTCTACGCGCTTATCGACAGGATTGTTTTGCTTCTCCAAGTCTTTTCGGCACCGAATCACATCGCCAGGATAGAAGATGTGAGGCGTCTCAGACCGATCCACTCCTTCAATTTCGACAAGCGAAACCGGCTCAAAAGTCTTATCCGAATGAACGCCTCGAAGAAAACGATATGTCTTTAGTGGGCGAGTGTCTTCAAGCGCAGGTGCTTGTGCTTCTTTGGTTGTTGTTTCCGGCATAGTAGGTGCTCCTATTTGTTTAAGATTTTCACCTGGCATCGTAAACAACACCAGGAAGAATAAAAGTAGCGGCGGGAAAACCAGGGGGCAGTGCCGGTCCATCACCGCCGCTACAAACCCATGACCGACTGTAGCGAACTTCTTACGACGTAGTTCCGTGAACAATGGCGCACTTTCGATCGGCAGTAACAACGCTTGTACCGATGTACTGAGAACGCAAGTCAGGCACCTTGATACCCATCACGCGAAGCATAATCATCGCTCCGCCGTTCTCTGTCCATTGAACCGTGGTAAAGTCCATCCCGTTAACAGCGCGAACCGTATCGCTAGTCATTTGCACGAGCAACAGTTCATTGGTGCTAGTGAACTCGTCCAACCCACGTACCGATTGGATCTTCGGAATCTGCTCAAGCCGCGCTTGCATCGTAAGCGTTGGACCAACCAAACCCTGACCAATCGTACCAGTCACATAGTCTCGGGCCATGAACTGGTCCCAAGTTGTCGAGAAGTATAGTGTGAACGGACCGAAGAAGTTTTGCGCTCGTGCTAGTTCAATCATCTCAAGCACTTCAGTCAACAACGTATCCGGTACAAAAGAAGCGCTTGCGGTTAGATCCGTCTTGGTGATACGGTCCGGCTGCGTGCGATAACCGTAGATGCCTCGATTTGTGAAGTCAGTAGATGAACCAATAGTACGTCCCGAAAAGTCAATCATACCGATGGTCATCTTTTCCAGCGTCTCGGAAACTCGACGACCGCTCTGCTCGATCATTGCAGTATCAAGCGGCATACGACTGTTTCGGCTTACCGCCAAACGCCGTTCCGACAGCTTCACTCCCGCATGAATAATCGGCAAGGGTAGAATGTCCGGTTGGAACTTCGGAGCATCGTTGAAATCGTCCGAAAGCGTATCCATGTCCACTTTCGCTTCACCGGCATCCGTCATCGTATCCTTCAAGATACCAGTCGTCGCCATGCCGTCGAATCCACCAAAGCTATTAGCCGCTGCAAGGTCATTCCACGCTTGCAAGCGCGTGCGTGTAGCTTTAATGATGGATTGGTCAATCTTCTGCCAAACCAGATATGTTAACGCGCTTGCGTTCATCGTAAACGGCAGAACACCATTATTGATAAGCCTCTGAAGGGGAATGTGCTCTCTTATAGGCACCATTTCTCCTGACACCTTATCAAGCTCTTCCTTGCCTGTATTGATGACGCAGTAACGCTGTCCATCCGTCTGGATAACCGGCCGCAACAGTCCCGGATCAAAACCTACGTTAGGCTCTAACGTGTAGCGACCCGTAGCGATGTTACTCGCCATCTCCCCACTACCAACACCATTGGTAATGAAGTCAACTTGGGCTTGGTCAATAAATCCCAGCATCTTATTTCTCCTTCTATGGAAGTTGAGTTCTTGTTAATTAGTATTACGCACCGCCCTCACCGTTGAATCGACAGTGAATCCAATGATCGGCGAGAGGATTGGTTACAGCCTCCAGAGCCGTAAACGGATGCGCTTGGGCGTTGCTATCTGCTGTGAGCAACTTGCCTGTTCCGTCGTCTACCATCATTTCAGTACCGATGATAAAGTCGTCACCGGTTCCGCCAACGTCTTCAACGAGCATGTTGAATTGCTCACCCATCGCAGGCCAGTAGATCCGTCCCCATTCGTCGTCAACGTAGGATCGATCAAACAGACCACCCTCGTCGTCTTTTTCCAAGAGGATAGCAATAGCTTTTCGGTCACCATCGTTTTCGACGTAATGACCGCTGGCATGAGCTTGCGTGCCATAGACAGCGTAGGAGAAAACGCCGCCCACTGGAGCAGTAGACGGCTCGATTTCCATAGCCACACCAGGCTTTGGCGTGCCTACTACGAGAATACTCTCAAAGACGCCACGCGGCTTTGACGTAACAACAATTCGGATACCCTTCATCTCTTATCTCCTATTCTGGAGTTTGTGAATTGGTTTGATTGTTAGACAGCAGCCTTTTCAAGCTCCGGTTTTCCGGCGGGATGGTAGCCGCCCTCGCCCGGCAGCCCGAAGGGAGCAAAGTTGTCCTGATTAACCACAGTCGGCGGAGGACCACCCGTTGAACCCGAAAAATCTTGACGACGTACGGCAGGCACAGCAGGCAACAACGCAACGTCGCTCTTGAGGTCTTCCAAGGACCGGCTCTGCAATCGCTCAATCTGCGCAGGCTTGTCTGCGTCGGACACGTTCACCGTTAGTTGCTCAATCAACGTATCCTTTTGTCGTTGCTTTTCGACACGAGCGAATTCGAGGTTTTCAAGGTCCTCTTTGTTCAACACGTCTTCACGTGTAAGTTGCTTCGGCTTGTCTTCCACTTTCTTACCCTTGCCGCCTTTCTTGTCGCCCTTGTACTTAGTAATTTCTTCATTAAGCGACCACTCGCCGCTCTTCTCGTCTTGTACGTGGGTTTCTTTCAATGCTTCAAGCGCCGCTTTGGTTTTAGCTTCGTTAGCCGTAACCTCTTCAGCAGCCTTCTTGCCGTTCTCGACTAACTTCTTCAAGCCTTCGTCCGGCATTGCGTTGAGCACGTCACGGTCCCCTTCACTCCAACAACACGTGTTAGCGATCAAACCGTCGATGAGTGCTTTCTTAGCAGTCTCGTCCATAGTATTCTCCTTTGGACTTTGGTTATCGTTTCGTATTCCCGTATCAATAAGACCAGAACGCTCTAGCCCGTGGGTATGCCCTTCTTCACTAGAGACAGCCCAACGATTCACAAAGTGAACATGGCCATCCACTCGATTCGTAATACCTTTACCGCTGTCCTCATCCACAGTAACAACGTGTTGATGATGGTCCGTAGCCCCCATGAATCCAGAGAACCCAGTAAATCCCTTGAGAACCGCCGCAGAGTTTTCCAGGACTTCTCCCAACGCATTGACTAGCACACCGCATCCGTCTACTACCGAACACGCACCCTTTTGGTCGGGCAGAATTGCGAGGTGATCTGGCCGGTAGTTTCGAGCGATGTGTGTATACTTGACGCCGTTGAACTCTGACCCTTCCGGCGCTATCTCGTTGTCTGTTCCTACCCCTGTACTCAACTCAATAGGTCGATTCGCTTCGATGGCCTCGATTACGCGGTTATCGACTCGCCGCGCTTTCTCTATGTCGATCCACCCTACTGCATTCAACTTACCGGCTACATTGGTTTCAAAGACCGTGCCGATGCCCTGTTTCTCCATCACATCGGGACTGCGCGCGGAGACATGCTTACCATCTTTCATGGGGTGATAGACCACAATCGGCATACCGTTCCACGCGCTATAGTTCTTGGTGATCTCGTCTAGTGGATAGAACAACGGCCCTTGCGAACCGTTCAACACGCCGGGCACTAGCATAGACAACGGAACGACGTAGTAATCGCGTCCGTTTTTTGTAACCCGGCGTGCTTTGCCAGACAGATTAGCGGTGATTTGTTCCATGCCCGTATTATTCGGGCAATCGCAAACCCCGTAAAGCCTAAATGCTAAAGACTAGCTTACTAGATTATTAAGTTAATAGATTAGTAAGTAATTAACCTAACGTGCATATACCTAACGCCCTTGTTTTCGAGAACGGCTTTGATATCCTCAGGAGGCGATTTCATCCGTAAACGCTTGCGAATAGCGGTTAGATGTACGTGAACAGCACCAAACGGCGCCATGTCATCAGATAAGCACGCATGTAGCTCCGCGCGCTTATGCGTCTTGCCATCAGATAGCACTGCGATAATCTTCGCTTCAGTAGGTGTCCAGTTATTTTCAGTCATGCGTTTATTTGCTCCGCTTCAGTTTATCCAGTACACTCTTTGCACGTTGCTTGATTTTCTTTGTTTCCTTAGCAACTCCCTTAAACTTCGTTAGTCTTTTATACTCAAGTCCGTTTGTCCTAGCAACAGACTCCCACGCTTCGTCAGAGACACCTACAATTTTTTCCAATGCATCCTTCTTTAACAGCTTACCACTCACTAGGTCTTTCTCAATCTTCTTGATTTTCCGTTTCGCAACAATTTGCCAATCCTCTTCTACCTGTTTTGCGAATGAAGCGCGTTGGCTTTTTGACATCCCCTTTAGGGTATTGCCGAACTTCATAGAAAACCGGTCACCATTACTTGCGACTACACGCATTTCCCCAACTTCACTTGTAATCCCAGTTTTAATATCGCTTGTAGAGAATGTTGAAGGAGTTACCCTATCTGTCAGCGGATGGTTGTGGAGAACTGTTTTACCCTTGATTTGTTTCTTCCTCAAAAACGTATTTACGGAGGTTTCAGAACCGTCGATAGAGGCTATTACATCACCTTTTTTGTCGAGAACAACTACTCGTTCCTTCGTTAGTTTCTGCAAATCCCTTTCGGTTGTTTCTACTTTCCTCCCTAGTCGTTGGGCTTGCGTCTCTTTCCTTACTACTTTTTTCTTAACTGGGGCCTTCCTTTTTACAGGCGCCTTCGGCCTCTTCCTCGGTTTGATTGGTCTCGCCTTCTTTGGAACCGGTTTGGGAGCAACCTTCTTTTTCGGCTTAGGCGCAACCTTAACTTTTGGAATCTTCGGGGCTCTGGGTTTCGTTGGTTTGAGTTTATCCAGTACACTCTTCGCACGTTGCTTGGCTATGCGTCTGCTGGCTCCCGGCCAAGGGCTCAACGCCTTTTGATCCTTTAGCGTGCGCCGTCCTCGTAGTCGCTTGGGTATCTCTGCCTTAATTGATCTATCGCGCGCTGCTCCAACTTCAGAGCTACCTCTTTGCTGCCCACTCTTATCCTCTCCGACATTAGCGGGGATATGGGCGCAACGGCACTGCGCGTGACGTGGTATAAGACCTCTTGCTTCCTTAATTGTAAAGACCGCGCCTTCAAGCGGCTGACACAACGGACACACGCGGTCATCGCCCGCCGTAGACCACTCCACCATGACGCCAACCTCGACAACACCCAATCTTTCGAGAGCATCTAATTGTCCTTCCGCGTGAGCGCGTATAATTTCAGTTCTAGCGATTACCGTAGCGCGAGCCTGTCCAATCTTACCTACTCGGTCGTTGAGGTTACGTGCGATGTCATGGGGATTAAGTCCTTGTGCCAAGCCATCCGTTAGCACCCGACTCATCTGCGTGCTCATCGCCGCAGTAACGCCTTGTAGGTCCGTAAAAACCCGACCAGCCAGCAGCTTGACTTTCTCAATAGAAACGGGTCGTCCAAAAGAAGACTGAAGGAACTCTCGCCTAGTTCCCTCAAAGAAAGAAAGTTGCTCCTTGCCGCTAGCCAGCGCGGGTTTTCTTACGTCGTCAAAGGCTCGTCCTTGGCCCTTCTTGTACGCTTGCTCTACGTACTGTTTCCAATACGCATCCTTAGCTTGTGTTGCCGTAGTTGTTATAATGCCAACGTCTACCTGCGTCTTCAGCCATCGCTCGAATGCTCGCACCTTGTTTCGGTTGGTTCGGAACTGCCATCGCGTGTTGGTGGTGGGACTCCTAGTTGCCCCGCTTTCGTTAGAAACGGTCTCGGCACTCCCGTCCTTTTCTCTAACTCGTCTACCTTCTTTTCTAGTATCGCGATTCGTTTTTGTATTCTGAGATGGTTGAGGTCTGCGTTCATTACCTTGTTCCTTGTTTTGAGTTATGGTAGGGGTATACGCAATACCTTTTTCCTCTGCTCTTCGTAGCTCTTCAATCCTTCGTACGGCTTGAGTGGGATAATTTCTAGTCTCTTGATTATCTGCTGTAGTTGTCTGCTGATTCCCATCGCTACCGTTAGCAGTAGCAACAGAAACACTGGACTGAAGAATCCCAACAGCTTCAACACGTGTTCGCCTAGTGGTCCCATCGTCTGTCTCCTCGTTATGAATTTGCAACAACCCAAACGCATCCTCATCGACTACAAGCCGAATAATCTGTCCCTTGAGTCTCTCGAATCGCTTCCAAAAGTCGGCTACAAAAATACGCCGTAGAGTCTTAGTGCGTGTGGGATCGGCTTTGAGCGGATTGCTAGGAACTACCTCGGTACGATTCAGCGTAGCGTGGCCGTGCCCGCAACCGCAATCCTCATTCTCTACAAAGCCACTAGCCTTGATTGCGCGACCTTGACGCGCTGCTGATGCTCTTGCACGCGGCCCCGTAAAGCACTTACCACGCCTACCAAACTTCTTTCCTCGCTTGCCCTTCGAGGTGCAACTCATTATGGGCATGTTAGGTTCCTACTTTTCTACGATTCTAACTGTCTCTAAAATCTCAGGAGGAAGAGGCAACCACCCATTCTCCTGCAAGATCATACAAGCCAACGCAATACAAAACCTATCATCCTCCTGTCCCTTCATTGCATTGTAGGCAAAGGAAACAACTCGCACATTTTCCGGCACATACCCCAACTCTGGCACTATTCGATCCAATGTTGGGGACCAAGCGCTTAGTTTTCCTATATTCCCAGCTACGTCCATTTCTCCGCCGGTTGCCTGACAAAATCCAGAAAGTAATTGGCTATGTATCTTGGGATAGCAATCATTACTAAATGGGACTCCCTTCGTTGCCGCCCGTTTTTCAGCTTCTTTAAGCAGCTTGCTTGCAACCATTTTTGCTGATCTTGGTTTGCCATCAAGCATATCACATTCCTAATCCAGCACTCGTATTCCTCGGCGCCACGCATATTAGAGGCATAAACGGAACAGCAATCTTTCCGCCCCACCTCGACATGCGTATCTTCTCGCTCCAACCAGTACGTATGCGCGCTGTAGCTACGGCTATTTCTTCCTCAGTAGGTATAAACGGCGCTTTGTGACCGTGCTTACTATAGGTTGGCATTATACTTCGTGCGTTCCCTCGACGCCGCGGGCCACGCGGTCACGGGTCCGCTTGTGAAGCCATATCATGCACTCTTGCAGCTTGGTCAGGGCGACCGCGTTCTCTCGGCAGCGAAACTCGCCTGACTGGAATCCTTCCAGCCGATCCTCGACGATCGCCAGCAGCGCCTCGTTGCTGATGCCATTGACGCCGACTTCGGCGATAGGTCCTCTTTGAAAAACGATCGCCACCGACTCTGCGCCAGCGTCGCCGACAGGATCCACTTCGTAGTAATGGCACGCGCCGCCGTCCCCTGGTTCGTCCTGGACAGTAATCTCAATCGCCTCGTTCAGCCCGTTCACCTTATGGCTTGTCAGTTGTCGCATCGTTTTCTCCCTTCGTGTTAAACTTTCTTAGCCTTCTTGGGATTCTTCTTAACATCCTTCTTTGGAACCGCTGCCTTCTTCTTCGGTGCTTGTCCCGCTGCTTGTGCACCTATTGCTTTGTCTTGTTTTTCAGCCTCAAATGCAAATCCATCCTGCTTGTCTTGTTCCGCTCTTGCTGCTACGTCTGCTGGATCTTCTAAGGGAATCATAAGGTCCCCTACAGCCTTGTTAGCGGCTTCAATCATCTCCTCGGCTTCTTCGGTCGTGAAGTTAAGCACCCTTGTAAGGTAGTCCAACGGTTCAATCAAAGCATCACCGCTACCTTGGATGTACTTTGTAAGCGCTTCCGTAATCTTCAAGGCTACGTCTGCCTTCTCCAAGTTCGTAAGCGTGTCCAGGTCAGGCCAAGATACCCCGTAGCCGTCTTGGGGCTCCGGCAGCACGCCTAAATGGATCAAGCGATTAACGAAGGGTACGATAATGCGGGGTGTGATATACATCTGCTGACGGTACGTCAAGCGACCATTCCAAGCCCTTGCGTCTTGCGACGAAGACAACTCCCCGCGCTCACTACCAACGAATACGCGCTTGGGAATACCAATACGAATACAAATCGTATCTATTTGGATCTCAAACTGCGTCGTAGGATCGGATACCTGCGTCTGCAAGCTATTAGCATGGAAGCCAGTGAACGTCAACACGCGCTGAAGACCGTTCTGCCAATTCTCAATATCGTCCCGCATAGCTGAACGGTCATAGATTACATTAGGACCAAGCTGTGGAATCGACTCAATCGACAACCCAGGGAACGCTCCCTTCCAATACATCTCAGCACTACCATGAATTACCTTACGCAGACTGAGGATGTTGTTAAAGACGCTCTGTTGTCTCGGCCGTCCAAATAGCTCATTGCTTGCGAGGTTATCTGCAAGGTGAATGATCCGCGTCCAATGCACGCTCTTAGTAGCTAACGGTTCGCCGGTAGTTCCGACAACAACGTTCTGCTGTTGGTCATGGAACGTAAGCTGGTACATTACCGGCTTACCAAACCTTGGATTCTCCTTATCAGTCTCGTATCGTGTAATCTGTGAAAACAACTCATCGAAAGCGCGCACAAACAACAGCTTCATCCCTTCCTTCGGCTTTACTTCTTGGTCCAGTTCTTTCTCATCGTCCAAACCCAAAAGCAATACGCCATAGTGACCGATACCGCTCAACTCATCGGCACGCAGCAGGTATTCCCAAATGGGATTGCCTCGCCCCTCTTCGCTCTTGAAGAAGCTTTTCTCCTCAGGTTGTAAGGCATCGCCCATCTCCGCAAACGCCTTTTCAAACGATGTTTCTTCATCTACGTCTTGTGTTTCAAAGACCGTAGGTTGCGTTTTCCAAGACTCTTTAGGCATCACCTCCACAACCCTGGTAGCAATCCCTTCGCGGTTATACATCTCACGGTAGTCAGTCAGCTTAATATCTTCAGGAAATCCACACTCATCGTTGATAGATCGGCGCGGGTCTATCTCGTTTCTACGCAGCAACGCATCACGAGAAAACGATAGCGCGTTTTGCACCATCGTCCGCATTTGATTGACTACCATAGGATCGGCACGACCTCCATACAAGGATGGCACGCTACCATTGGTTGTCGCTAGGTCTCTTGACTTTTTCTCAGCCATCAGTTATTTCGCTTTCTTTAGCTCCGCTAGATTCGTTACACACTCATCCCTCATCGCTTTCAGTTCTCCCAGGCGCCCCGCAAAGTCGTCTAAGTCTAGGTCTCTTACAAGCAAAGACGCCACTTGGGATTCGTGATCCCATCGTATCTCCCGACGCTGTAGCGGCACATCCCTTTGTGTTTGAAAATACCGCAACCCCTCAATAGTCGCTTCTAATTGCGTTAGTTCCCTTGTGACCAAAACAGCATAGATGCGCCAATAGATTAACTTCAAATCTTCTAGTCTCTGGCCCGTCGGCGGCTTATACTCAGGCCCTTTGTAGTCGCTTAGGCTATAGCTCCAACCGTCACGGAACAATAACCGCCCTTTCCATTGTATCGGATCGCCATGAGCGCGCTTAAACTCTTCGTAGTAGGCTGGCCAGTCTAGCTCGATACCTAATTCTGACTCTTTCTCGCCGTCGATGGCTCGTTGACTAATCATCCTTCGCTCCTTTAACAAGCCACACCAGCACGCACCGGCGCGCTACGACCTTCTAAACCAAACACGGCTAACACCAACGCATCAGCCTCATCTGGGCTACATCCCAACAACTCTGTAAGAGTTAGTTTCTTGTCATCTTTGTTTTGTTTGTTTTTGGATAGAAGCGTTAGTTTTCCTTCCCTGTCGTAATCCTTAGGAATCGCTGCCAACTGCCTACGTAGCTCTGTAAATCTTGCGGGGATACCAAACTTACCCTTTTCTATCGGGTCAAGTCGGAGCATAAGCAAGCCATACATTTCAGAACGTCGATTAGCATAGATCCCGCGAACTACGTCGTCTGACTTACGTTCATCTAGTAGTTTGATGCCCATCCTACGTTCCGGTGAAGCAGCCGCACCAAACACAACAGATTGGACATTAAACCCTTGGTCCCGGAGAAGACAAGCGTGTTGGTAGCCCCCACCACCAGCGTCGAACAACACGTCCTCCGCCCTTACGCCATACTTTCTCATTAGTGCCAAAGTCTCACGTGGAATTATTGAAGTGTCTGGTGTTTTCTTTGCAATAAGTTCAATCAGCCCTTTATCACCGCATATCGCCCACGCTGTTTTGTCTCCCCCTTGTGCCGGATCAACGCCAATCGTCTTAGCCCGATTTGTCAACCCTTCCCCGGCAATCTCGTGCGCGCGGTTAAGCCACTCCGCTGGATACATGAGTATCTCAGCACCCTTATAGAACTGCGCGAAATGACTTACACACTTTTGATGCTCATCCCAAAGCTTAATCTCCTTTTGGTAGGTGCTCCAAGGCTTTACGCCCGGAATCACGATTGTATCAGTCGGTTCCTTGCCCGCTGCTATCTCCCGTCGTGCATATTGTACGTTTGGGGAGTCCTCAGCGGTGATATGGATTACCTTACGATAGTACCCTTTTCTGCCGACATTAGTTACCATAAGGAATGTCTCCCCCTTTGTCGTCTGTTCCAGGCTTACCTTCTACCGCCCACTTGAAGAAGTTCTCGCAAGGCCAAGTATTGCCGATCGCTAGGATACGATTAGCCCACGTAGATGCCATCGTATAATAGGCTTGGGGAATACTAGAGCACTCATCCGCTACAAACAACGTACGAGGGATACCGTCACCCGTAGCAGCTATGTGATGCCCTTGCATCGCGGCGATAGCTTCATCAGAAGCAACCATCCCTTTAACATAACTAAGAGGGCAAGGCGATCCATCGTTGCGGATGTACTTTATCTCACGTTGATTTACGACGAGAGGACCCCCCTTAGCAGAGTCAAGAGGGTACTTACAAGTTTGGATGAACCTACTCATCTCTCCCCAAAGCACGCGCAAATGGTCTTCCTTGGCACTAGTAGTTACAATACGGCACGGGCGACGAGTCAAGAAAAACCAAAGAATGATAAAGGCAGCCACAAAATCCTTGCCAAGCATATTACCAGCAGGAACGTAGGTCTCATCGTTGTCGCGCACACTACTGCAAATCTCATCCTGCTTGTCGTAGAACGTCACGTCAGGCCATAGCTTCGCCGCAAACTCCATCGGGTCTATCACTCGTGGCACAGTTGCTTCAGCTACCGTTGACATCGGTCTACCCTCAGACGCAGTTGAAGTATCTCCCTCTTGCGCAAATACCGAACCTCTCTACAGAAACTCGCATTAGCAGCCCGTAGCCTGTTGTTCTCCTCCTGACAACGACATAGGTCCTGTTTTAAGTCGTAGATAATGTCCATTTGTAGTTCAAAACTTGTTTTATGTTTCTCAAAACTCTCTTTGGCGCTTTCCACTATCTCTTTTTTCTTTTTACGATTGAAAAATCTCATTTTACTAGCCCCATTCTATCCTTCTTGTCTTGTGCTTCGATGATCTTCCTTCGCGCCCTCACTAGCTTAACCTTGATCGCTTGTTTAGTAACAGGACCAATGTTCGGTAGCTCTAAGCCGTCAATATCTACTCCGTCTAAGTCTGTAATAAGAATATAACCACCCTTTTCAAGCTCGCTAGTAGTCCGTAGCCCTAGTCCTATCTCCGTAAGATACTCAGGCACTCCTGGTCCTTCGTTGTGCCTTCTCTCCGCAGCGTTCACTAAGTCGCGACAAGCTTCATAGTTGTTTCTACGGAAGTGCAACGATATTTCGCGCCCTATACGGTCTGCGTCTTGCCCGTTCATTCTACGTCGCTCCCTTCGGCTTGGACTGCTTTGAGTGTTTCTTTCGCAATCTGCCGAGCGTGCCCGTAGAACTTGGGACGCAACCCCTCGACTACCATTTCCCTTTTGACGATTCGCTGCAAGCCATCCCGCAACACCGCCAACTCGGCCTCCAGGTCAGCGTTGTGGCACACCGTGCAAACATGCGTGCCTTCAAACCCACAATGATTTGCTCCCCGCTCCCCGGTCGTGTGGCAGTCGAGGAAAAAGTTCGCTCTTGCCAACTTATCTAACAACTCGGCCTCGCGTGCGGCGTAGGCTTCGCGGATAATTCTCTCCGTCCACGACTTCGCGTTCTTACTATTACCAATCCAATGGTTTCTGGACAGTTCTTCCGCTGCCACTTCCGCCGGGTCTTGCTTGTCAGTGCTCATCCTCTTGTTCCCTTACTACTTTGCCCTCGATTATGTTATCATCTTGCGTTGGTGCAATAGGCACCGAATCCCAATTAAGTCCCTTATTCAGGTTTACATTTAAGGTTTGATCTATCAACCCCTTATGCCTCATTGCTAACGCCTGAACCGCAGCACTAGACGATAGTTTGAACTTTATTTTTTGCTTACAGACGTTACCCTCATCATCAAGAAACTGCTCCACCTCAAACCCATCAATATAAGCGTGGGCCCTTTTTGGTATCTTGCGCATGTCGCTATGGACAATACCCTTCTTGTCGCAAAGGTCCATTAAATCACGATGAAGATTCTGTGAAACCTTACCAAGAATCTCTTCACGCTCTAGCCCGTTAGCCTTTGACCTCTTCCTCTGGATCTTAGCAAGCGCCTTTCTTATCTTTGGAAGTTTGAGCAACTGACAACCTCTAGCGGATGCTGACTTTTCGGGGCATCCAGTCGCCAACGCAGCCCTCGTAGAATTGAAGTCTTTAGGGTATTCTTCAACGAAGATTCGCATCTTATCAGTGAGTCCATCCTTATTCTTTTTCGACTTCAACAATCTTGTAGTTCCCACTTACTTATTTTCCTAAACTCTTTCTAGGCTATTATACCGCGATTTACTGTTTGTTCCTGAACTTATCAACGATCGTCGCGATTACCAATAACAGAAAACAAGGCAGGATACAGGACACTACAAAGGTCGGCAGAGTCGCGAGAGTGTCGATCATGGCTTGGCTTTCTCGGCTTTCCGTTTCGCTTTGTCGGCTTCGTATTCTTCTCGCGCTCTTGGATCAAGCGATGCTTCCCAATCGCAACCCATCGCTCGCAGTAAAACGTATTGCTCGTGGAAGAAGTCGCGGTTCTTGGTCATCGCTTCCAAGTCCTCTTCGGCTTCTTGGCGCAACTCAATTAGTTTACCTTGTCGTCGGCGTACATCTCCATTCACTATCGTCACCTCGCGTACTTCTTTCCTCAGTTCTTCGTTCTCGTCTTTGATCGCCTTCCACTGCCTACCTTGCTCTTGCCATTCCTCGACTTGCTTTAATGGATTACGGGTTCGGTCGGCTGGGGTCTTGAGTAACTCCTCGACTTTCTTCTTTAGACGATCAATCTCTTCTGCTTGCCCACCATCGATGAGGTCGATGAGGTTAAGTCGCTCTTCGTTGCACTCCATAAGTCGTTTTTGAGACAGTTCGAGATTTGCCTCTAATTGACTAATCTCCCCTAGCCTATGCGACAATTGACTGTTTCTACTGTTCGCAAGGATCGTTTGTCTCTCCAATCGCTTAGTCGCGTCCTTTAACAAGTCTGCTTCGGATTGCATCCAGACTCGAATCTGCCTCCACGTCATGCCTTCTAAGTCAGGTACTCTACTCATCGCATTGCTCCTTTGTAGAATTCGGGTTACGGTTAACTTTGATCGGCATCACTAACGGTGGGTTGCGTAGTGGGGGGCTCCGTAAAGGTGCCACCGTCCGCAATGAACGTTTCAAGACAAGCAAGCAACCGTCCAGCAACGTCGGACTTGTCGGAGCTTAGAATCGCCCGGCTTCTCGCCACGCATGATGTCACCACGCTCTTGAATTTCTCCGTCAACACGGCCACGGGCTCGGGGTCGCGGTAGATGACGCCCTCAATTCCGAGAAGCATCTTCCCGATCTCATCGGCCGAATCCGTCCACTCACTGATGACTTGATAGACGCGGTCCATCGCCTGCTTCCGGTCTCCAATCTTCGGATCCAACCTCTCGACCACCTCCAACGCAGCTTGCCCAGTCTTGTAGTCGTCGAGGGGGATGACGGTTGCGGGGTCTACACCCAAGGGAAGCCAAAAATCAATCGCCCCCCCCATGTGATCTCTCGCTCTAACTCTCACCATATTGCTCTCAGAGACGCACACCATGCAGGGCACCAACACGTCATCACCTAGTTTGATCTTCCGTTCGATTTCCGCTTTCTCTTTCGTCATTTTACACTCCTTTTTCAATAGCTACTAATCTCCCAATTGCAGCCTTTGCAAATTCATCACTCTTTAGCCTGGCTATATACCCTAATAGACTTGACCGCAAGATTCGACGATCGCCCTCTTTTTCCCGCCTCGTGTCCATACGGAATCCCTTCAACAATCCATTATCAAACAGTGCACTCGCCGTCCTGGGAGCGATTCCCAAAACCCTTGATACTTGACCCGTGGTTAATACTTCGCCCTCGTGTCGATTTTCCATTTTACTCTTGCTCCCCTTCTCTTTTTGGTAGTGGGATCTTAAACCCCACAAGCTTCAAAATACCTGTGCCTTTAACCTCGACAAATCCTTGATCGACGTAGCCTTCCACAATATCAGCAACTACCTCAAATATTGCTTTCGCTGCGTCTACCGTGGTCGTAGCTTCTTGGACCAAATTACGTAATCGTCGTGGCATGATCGCTCCCTTGGTTTGTCGTTTCCTCGATTGCTTAGAACACCCACGTATAAGTATACCCTAGTGCCGCCTTAATACTATAGCTTAGCCTTTTTATTTTTTCTGTTTTACCCCTTTACGTAACCCAAAATTTATATTATACTACGTATACGCACCACCCTACTTACTAACTACTACCTAGTAGTTAAGTATAGTAGGGGCAAGGGTTTACGTTAATCTTCTAGTACGTCTTCCCCTACCTCTACAGCCTCAATCTTTCTAGACACCAGCGCCGCTAGGGCTGGCCGACTAAGCAACTCTCCCTCGATTCTCGGTATTGCGTTGTGGCGTAGGTAGTCCTCACTTAGGTCAATACCGATGCTCCTCAAGCCGTTGGCTATCGCTACCACGTTTGTAGTTCCACTACCGACAAAGGGATCAAGTACAACGCAGGGCTCCACGGGATGCTCTTCTAACGGAATTGTTGGCATGTACTCTTGGACATACTCAACGATCCTTTTACCATCCTTGTCTCTCACGATACGTCGCTTCCTTTCAAAGCTGCCGTTGCAGGTACACGTAGGCTCCCATCCTATCGTCTTCACGTCAACACCAGCAACCGTATTAGCACAAGTGCTTGTTCTATCGTGGCGAGCAGCATACTGGGGAGGTTGTCCAGGTATACCAGACTTTCTACCGACAAGCATCTTTGGCTTACGCTTCACGTAATCGTTTGGTCTGTCCCTCTTCAACTTCTTCTCTTCGGTTACACGCTTCCAAGGACTACCGCACTTCACGCAAGCGCCTCTAGCACTAGTTCCAGCCAACACGCAGGGAGTGATTAGCTTTCGAGGAAAAGTAGCAAAGTGCGCTCCCTCATAAGATTCACTGGCTACGTTCCATACGCTCCGCTTATTGCGGTTTGGTGGAACTCCAGTTTTGTTAAGCCAACCCTTATTGACATTATCGTCTTCTACGTTGCGTCCAGCATAATCGCCACCCGGAAAATCTCCCGCCCTTATACTCTTCTCCCTAATCGCATCAACATCGTAAAAATACCCGCTCCCTCGCTTCGTAAGCAGAAAGATATACTCATGGCTTTTGGTGCAACGGTTCCTGACGCTTTCCGGCATCGGTGACAGTTTGGACCAGATTATGTCTTGTCGCAATATCCAGCCATCCTCTTGTAACGCCAAAGCAACTCGCCAAGGCCCGCCCATGAGATTACCACCTGGGAGTCCTGTCTTGCCCCCGGTCCGTTTTGCGTATTCCTCTTTCAACCGTTTATTCTTTCCCTTATTCCCACCAACACCATCTCCTATAATATTTCCACTGCCCCCATAACAGTCTCCCATATTAAGCCACAGCGTACCATCGTCTCGCAACACTCGCCGTACCTCGCGAAAGACCGCTACTAGCTTCTCCACAAATTCTTCTATGGTCTTCTCGCTACCAATTTGCTCATCGATTCGCTTGGCTCCGCATTTACCACAACTCCCCCTGAAGGAAAGCTTTCGGGGTTCTGCTCTCCCAGGCCTAAATTCATTATTTGCATCGTTTCGGGCATTACCAGCAATATGATCGCAACCCTCGTCTCCTCCTTCCCACTCAGCGGTTCCATAATCTCTTAAACCGCATGACTACCAGTAAGGCGGGGATGTGACAACGCACTGTACCGCCTTACTGGGAAGCCTCCTTAGTACGCCAATCACGTCGCCTTGGTAAAGCTTGACGGTAGCTTTATCCGACGTTGCCCAAAAGGGCTTCAAAGGTAATATAGGCATCTCGTCCAGTTAACTCCTTCTTTGCGTTTGCGTTACTGTGAATCCAATCGTGGCACTCTTTGCAAAGAGTTACAAGGTTTCTAGCGACGAACCGAAATTTAGGAAACTCGGTCCACCCCAATATGTGATGTAAATGCAGCGTTGCCTCTTTGGTTTTAGTTTGCCCGCAACGATTGCATTGATACTGGTCCCGATTTCTAACAAGTCTAGACACTCTTTTCCATCTTTGGTTTTCGTAGTCTGTTTGTCTTTTTGGCGAAGATCCCCCTTTCCAATTGGGGTTTAATGCCCCTTTGCGATTCCACATCGGATTAGACGACCCAGAAGACCCCCAATGTTTTCTCCTTCGTATTGTAGACATAGACCGGCAACGTATCTTGTGCTTCTTTAGCCAATACAAAATAGCGTTTTCTATAACCCCTCCTTCTCTCGCAATCGCAGCAGCCGATTTTTTGCGGCGGATATATTGATTGTAGAGCCACCCACGATCCCACCAAGGTTGCCGCGGTCGCCAATGAGTACCCTTTAGGAATTGACCCAAGTCATTCCGCTTTTTCTCGGGTCGCTTCTTAGGTATCTTGGGCATCAGTTTCTCCACGGGCTGTCTAGCAAGAAAAGCAACAACACAAGCATTGCCATCGCTACCCAGAATATTACGTTATTCGTCGTCATCATCACTCATCCCTTTCGCGTCTTGGTAAAGTGTTCGCATTCGTTCGGTAAGCCGCCAACGCGCCTCGCCTTTGAATCCCTTAGCCCTTTGCTTCTCATACAACTCTACAACCTCGATTTGTTTCAAGAACCGCAGCAACCGCCTAACAGCGTCCGGCGTCTTGCTAGCCACTAGCGCAATCGCCTTGGTCGTCGTACCGTTCTCGCCCTTCCCATAAAGATAATCCGCAATAACTAACGTCTGCCCCCTACTCGTATCCATCGCTACTTGTCGTACTCGCGCCATCACAAGCGTATCTATCTCCTTACGATTCAGCACCAGCGCCATGCACTTAGACAACCGCACAAGTTGACTAACCAGCCTTGCCCCAAACTCTCGTTCCGCAGTCTCCTCTTGTCGATAGCTAGGCCGCGCTCGCATGTACGCCACAAACTTTCCTAGGTAAATACACTCCATTATCGAATCTCTTGACATTTGAATAGACGCAATACCATCTAGCGCGTTTTGTCGCAACCAGCAAACGTAGCCACCAGTCAACTCCATTGCTTCTATCATCTCTGGTGAGTTTCTCGTTTCGGCTTTACCATCCGACTCCATTGCAATATCGCGTTCCGCTCGATTCGCTACTCGCCAAAGAATAGCGTCTTCCTCCTTACTGTCTATACGGCCCATGAGAACCACGTCTAAGAATCGCTCACCTAGCTCACTCTCATCTAGCTTGCGCAAAGATGAAGTACCGCAAAGCAGAATCGTCGTGTTGTACCCTTCGTGGTCGGCCGACATTTTGTTCTTATAAGACGTGCGAAGGTTCCTACTATAGAACGCTCTAAGCTCTGAAATCACTTGCGCAAGATTCGGTAGTTGCAACAGTGTATCGCCGTCATTGATGATAAGCGTCTTGTCTCGGATCTTCTCGACTAAGCTAAGATTCTCACTACCCTCGTTATCCGATTGATAACCGCTGCTCAGCCCCTTAAACGTGTCCTTGGAAATCACGTACTCCTGCGCGACGTTCAGCGCTTCGCATAACGTACTCTTTCCGCAAGAGGCTGGCCCAATAATTTTGAGCCACAACTGATCCCCCACGCTCTTGGTGCTGGAGATACTAGCAAGCATCGCCGCTAGGGCATGATCCAACCCCACAGTCCACTTGAGCGCCTTGCGCCATGAACTAATTAGATCCTTATAGTTACTACAGGGGGTAGGTTCTAACGTAGTACCCCCCCTATAGCCGATATGGCCCTTAGAGCCCCTAGACGACGATTCTAGCCACTCTTGCGGGACGGGTAGTAAGTACCCCAAAAGCTCTTGTAATCTCCCGCAAACGTCCCCTAGGCCCCTTCTCGTCGATACTACGGTCTCTCGGGTAGGTACTCTTGGCATATCGCTACTTTCTACGTTAAGTTAGGTAGTTTAGGCGTTTTGGTACGCTTCTTTGATTCGACCCTCCGCAATCTCAAAATAGCCATGATCTTTGTCGTTGTCGCATCCCACAAACTTTCTTCCTAAGTTCATACAAGCTACTCCAGTAGTACCAGGGCCCATCGCAAAGTCCAAAACTGTTTCGCCTTCATTGGTGTATGTCTTAATCAGGTATTCCATAAGCGCAACCGGCTTTTGGGTTGGGTGGACTTTCCCTTTATCTCGCATAAATTTTTGAACGGTCTTTGGATATCGTCGCCCGTCGCTAATCGTTATTACTTCTCCACTGTCTCCATAGCAATTAGTCTCGCCCCCCTTCTTACATTTATAGGGCTTGCCTTGCGTAAATTGCGGGTTATACGTTGGAGGTTTGCCGTAGAACACTACAATGTTCTCGTGGTCCCGCAATGGTTGATGCCTTGCGTTCAAGAGGCCAGTTCCAGCTTCCTTTTGCCACACCCACTCGTACTTAAATATCCTTGGATTACTCAACACAATAG
>SDBV01000378.1_pt1 | contig 63219 bp, 68 predicted proteins | sample 2277081 | NCBI WGS metagenome assembly SDBV01 (sample SAMN10402039, study PRJNA504765) | marine sediment metagenome | isolation source: marine sediment core GS10_PC15, 223 cmbsf | place: Arctic Ocean: Southern Knipovich Ridge | collected 2010
CCCGGGAGGCCCATGCTATACAGCACTACAAGAGAGTTTCTACAGTATTTTGGCCTGGATGACCTCACCGAACTGCCCACCCTAAAGGACATGGAGCGCGACGAGGGCTGACTTGTGGAGCAAACCAGCGGACTGTCCTGACTTATATGTTTTTCTTATCACGCCAGTGCAGAATCACAAAACCCCTTGACCTGTCCAATATTAATGTGGTAGCTTGATGGTCAGGAACTAAGGGCTGTCCGGCCCTCCTAAATATTGACGGAGGTGAAGTATGAAACTTGTTATCGACGAAGAACTGTGTGAGGGATGTGAGTCCTGTGTAGAGATCTGCCCCGACGCCATCGAGATGCAGGGCGATAAGGCTGTTGTCACAAAAGACGACTGCAGCAACTGCGACTGCGAAGAGGCCGTGGGTATCTGCCCGGTGGAGGCTATCAGCATCAAGGAGTAGGTCTGCTAAAGACTAAAACGCGTCTTCCTTTGTTACGGGGAAGGCGCGTTTTTCTTTCTTAGGGGCTGATTTGCTCACGAGCTGTACTGTAATTACTGCCAATGTCGTGCAACAACGCAGATGCAGTGAATCAGAGTCAGAGGGGGGCGTGCAGGCGTTTGTTGGATATGTCCTCAAAGGCTGTTATGGCGGCAACACTGCCCTGACCAACGGCTACGGTGATCTGTTTTACTCCGCCCGTGACATCGCCTGCCGCATAGACGCCCTTGTGCGATGTGCGTTGGCCGTTGTCCACCTTTATGTATCCGTCCTTGTCGAGTTTGGCGCCAATCATCTTTGCGACTTCGGTGTTTGGGTCGTAGCCCACGGCTATGAACACGCCGTCGCATGAGAGCTTTTTTGTCTTTCCGGTCTTTACGCTCTTGAGCGTTACTCCTTCAACTATTGCGGTGCCACGAACCTCGGAGAGCTCTGAGTCGAAGATCACTTTGATGCCACGCTCCTTGAGGGATTCCTGGAGCCTGTGCTCTGCGCGCAAGGTGTCACGCCTGTGTATGACAGTGACCTTGGCCCCTATGCTGTCCATGTACAGGGCATCGGTGATGGCGCTGTTGCCTCCTCCGACCACCACCACGGTCTTTCCGTCCTTGAACTGGTAGCCGTCGCATGTGGCGCAGTAGCTCACACCCCTGCCGCTAAGGCGTTCCTCTCCCTTTGCGCCCAGTGTCCGGTGCGAGGCACCAGTGGTAAGTATGAGGCTCCGGCATTTAAAAGCCCCGCGTGTAGTGTCCAAGGTGAATATGCCGTTGTCATCGGAAACGCCCTCAACCGCTGTCCCTTCGAGCACGTCAGAGTACTCAAGGGTCTGCTTTGCCATAAGCTCCACAAGCGTGTTGCCGGCGATGTTGGGGAATCCCGGATAGTTCTCCACAGCCGGGGTGAGGGAGATCTGGCCCCCTATGGTGGCTTGTTCCAGCACCACTGTCTTCAGGCCGCTCCTGCGGGCGTATATGGCTGCTGTGAGGCCAGCTGGGCCAGCGCCCAGTATTATGACGTCAAAAGTGCTCTCAAGGGGCTCTTCTTCTGAGTCCCGGCTTACACGGTACGCCTTCTTGCCCATGAGCAGGGATTCAATGAAGAGTTCCTCGGGCTCCAGGCCGTCTGCGGTGAGGGTCTCGTTTATGAACGTGCGGGGCACGCTCATGGCCCCGTACTGGCGCGCAAGCTCGATGTTCTCATTGATCTCGATGACCTCCATCGAGACCAGGTCGGGTCTCTCAACAGCGGCTGCAATCGCATACATGGATTGCTGGGGGCAGTAAGGTCATGTAGGGCTTACAAATACCTTTACCTGCCTGCGGTCATCGAGCTTCTGGAGCTTCTTTATCGAGGGCTCCCTGATGGAGCCATGTCCGGTGGAGGCCATTAGGAGGGACATGATAAGGGTGCGGCCCTCCTCGCCAAGCGGGGCGCCCCGGAACATGATGCGGTACTTCTCCGGGCAGATCAGCAGCGTGGGGGAACTGGTCACTCCATAGCGCTTTGAGTCCTCATCGCCGATCTTGTGGAACTCCGGCTTTATCCGATCGTCCACCTCTGCAATCTCGGTGATGAGCTGGACCGTGAGCTCGTTGTACTGGTCGTTCAGGCCTTTTTTGGTGAAGACCGCCACCGTGACCTCTGCATCGAGCTTCTCAAAGGATTTTTTGAGGTCCTGGATAATCGCTTCATTCAGGATGGGTTCAGCCATGCATTAATTATAGCTGAAATTAATTTAACAGGAAAGAAAATAATCTTCATTTTTTCTTCACAACCGGATGGGATAATACATTTAATACTTCATTACCCCCTTTCAGCGTGTGGCCGGGACTGCTTCTTAGTGGATCCGGCCACAACCCTTTTTGACCCCTTTTTAAACAACTGTTGCTGCATTCCGCTCTGATAAGTAGTAAAATGTATTATTATTCATATGCACAGGGCACAGAGCAAAGGGGTTCAGACGGCTAATGACAGCAGTCGTAGGCGCAGGAGGGTATTCGTTCAGGGAAGAGGTGGCCAACTCGGTCACGCACGGCCTGGGCGCGCTTCTGAGCATTGTCGGGCTCGTGGCACTTGTTGTCATGGCAGTGCGGGTCGGGGACGTCTGGATGGTTGTGAGCTTCAGCATTTACGGCAGCACCCTTATAGCCATGTACCTTGCCTCAACCCTCTACCACGCCATCCCCGCTATCAAGGTCAAGCGGATACTGAAGGTCATTGACCATTCGGCGATATATCTTTTAATAGCAGGCACTTACACGGTCTTTACGCTTGGGCCTCTGAGGGGGCCGTGGGGTTGGAGCATATTCGGCGTCGTATGGGTGCTGGCTCTGGCAGGCATTGTGTTCAAGATATTCTTCACCGGCAGGTTCAAGGCCCTCTCTATCACCGTCTATCTGCTCATGGGCTGGATATGCGTTGTGGCGATAATCCCCCTTGTGAATGCATTGTCGGCCAGCGGGCTGGCATGGCTTGTGGCCGGGGGACTGGCCTACAGCCTGGGGGTCATATTCTACGGGGTGAAGAGGATACCCTACAATCACGCCATCTGGCACCTGTTCGTGCTTGCCGGAAGTGTATTTCATTACTTAGCTGTGCTTTCCTGCCTTTCTTAAAGTAAGAGACGGACTACGGGCGAGGATGCAAGGCATCTGTTTGATTTATTTATTCCAAGCGGGGTGGTTCCCGTCCCTCGGTACGTCGGCACGTCGGCACGAGTCGCTCACGACAGTCGCTCACGCCCCTACGGGTCGTCGCGACCAGGCACGCAGCCTTGTTTATATTTTTCAGCGAATCTACATTGAACAACATCATTTATCTTAAGCGGGGTTATTCCCGTCCCCTGCACCCCAGGGGGTACTTCTTTGCTTGCCCAAAGAAGTACCCAAGAAAGGGCAGTTCTACTTTTCCTTAAGATCTGAATGCCGGATGCGCGCTCATTATCTGTATTAAACATACTGGTACGACGAACCCGCTCTCCGAGTCTACTCTTTATCTGAAGCCATATTGCGCCAGCGTTCACGCATGGGCGCGCAAAACAGAAGAAGAGGGTGCCCGTGGCACCACCGGCCCAGATGCCCAGTCAAAGCAGAACGGGGGAGGCTCAAGGAATGAAGTCATTTATTAATTGGAGTTTATTGACTTGAAATTCTTGTTTGCGGTTCTTAATTTGCAGGGTTGAAGGTCAACTGTATTTATTTATTGCACAACGGGGGAGGCTTAAGGATGAAATTCACTAATTACGTAGCAGGGGAGGGTGGTATGGTGTGGGGCTGTTTATCTCATGTTAGAATCTGAGGTAGGTGTCCCATGCTCTACAACATTCTGGCTGAGATAACCCTGCTGCTCCATTCCCTCTGGATCGTGTTCCTCGTGATCGGCGGCCTCTGGGGGAGGAAGCGCCTGTCCGTGGGGACAGTGCACGTGGGGGGGCTTGTCTTTGCTGTGCTCATGCAGGTGTCCGGGTGGTACTGCCCGCTTACGCTCATGGAGGGCTGGCTCAGAAGGATGCAGTACCCCGGGGGAGGATACGAGGGATCGTTCATCGTCCATTACCTTGAGAGGTTCGTGTACCCGGACGTCACGTTGCGGCTGGTCTTCGTCCTCACGATAGTGCTCTGCGTCTTCAACCTTTTTCTGTACGGGGCCAGGTTCTTTAAAAAATATGTAAAATAAGTAAGTGGAGAACTACGACCATAGCGGGGGAGCAGGCAGGGCGACCCCTGTTTTTGCCAATAAATGAGCATCTGTCCCCATTTGTCCATTCAGGCTGATATAATAATTGAGTTATAATTAACTGAGGACATTTTTACTTAAGCCTTACAATAGCAAAGGTTATGTTATTACATGAGAAAGTTTGGGATCATAGAGAAAACCCTCTACCTCAGCGCCGGGGCTAGTCTTGAGGGGCTCCAGCAGTGCCCTGAGTCAGAGCACAGAAAGTACGGGTTCATAGGCTCCATAATCCTCCTTACGAGCCTGTTTGCGATGCTCTCGGGTGGATATGCTCTCTTCTATATCTTCCACTCGGAGCTTTATGCAGCGCTTTTCGCCCTCTTATGGGGACTGTTTATCTTAAACCTTGACCGCTTTATCGTCTCAAGCATGCGTAAATCAGGCTCCTTCTGGCGCGAGTTCCGCCAGGCGCTGCCCCGGCTTATCCTCGCTCTCATAATCGCCATATCCATTGCCCGGCCTCTTGAGATAGGCATATTCGCCGAGGAAATAGAATCCTACCTCATAGAGCAAAAGGGCATAAGGAAAGTAGAAGTCCTGAAGGAATTCAATATCTACATCGGGGACATAAAGCAGGGTTTCAACGACCGCATATCAGAGGAAACCACACTGCTTGAGCAGTACCGCGGCGAGCGCGCATCTACATGCTCGGCCCGCGACGAGGCCCATGCCATATATCTGTGCGAGCGTGACGGGACATGCGGCACCTCTAAGATGGGATACGGGGCCGAGGCCAGGGCCAAGCGCAAGCGCTATGAACTTCTTGAGCGCGACTGCACGGAACTCACCGCCAGGACCACTGAAATGCAAAAGCGGGTCAACGGATTGCGCGACGCATTCGACCGCGGCTTGAGCGGCAGCATTACCGACGCTCTGAGCGATGACGACGTACTTGCGCTTGAGGAAACTTCCGAGATCAACCGGTTAAAAGAAGAGCGCGACAAGCGCCTGCGCGAAGTTGAGCAGGGCTTCAGCACTTCTTTTTCATCGATGAACAGCGCCCTCTGGGCGCTTCAGCAGGCGGACGTCAGCGTCATGGCAATCAGCTTTATCATAAGCCTCCTTTTTATCGTGGTCGAGGCATCCCCCATCACTGTAAAACTCCTTGCGCAAAAGGGTCCCTATGATTACTATCTGGACTTCGAGCGCGACACTGCGGAGGCCAAGTACCTGCATGGACGTGACCATCTCTACGAGGAAAAAGGTACTGAGTTCCAGCGGGAAATGGAGTACATGGAGCGACAGAAGCAGGTGGAGACGTTCAAGGCGTTTCATAATGCCAAAGCCCCGCTTGAGAAGGAAATGATCAGTAAGATGCTTAAGGAGTGGAAGGAGAATGCCGAGATCTCAGGCGATCAGATCGAGCAGATGGGCTCCGGCCTGAATCGCATGATCGACGATTACGCCAGGATCAATGCCGCCCGCGCCGATGACGGCATGGAACCGCTTCCGGCGTTCCAGTACCCTCCTGCATCCGTTGAGGCTCAGGAAGAGGAATCAGTTGAGGAGGAGCCCTCCGCCGGCATGGGGACAATAATAGACCGCTTTCTTATCGTGCCCATGACCTTTATGGTGACAGTGGTCTCGTTCATGATGGCGATCAAGATCCAGGCATCGGTCTCGCCATATCTTGTGGCGTTTCTTTCCGGCATACTATATATAACGCTCAGTACAGTATACTTTAGTATGAAGGACAAGCCTTCAAGGAGCGTAAATGAAAAATAGCGAACACTTGATCCTCTTCATGCTGGGTGTTGTCACACTGGGCATAACATTTCTGTTACTGTTTGCCCTTGGCGGCATGAATCCCGCTGTGCCTCCCGTTGTTGAGCAGGCCCAAATCCTAGTGCAGCAGGCCGACGCAGTGCCTCTGCCTCCGACTCCGGCCCCGGCGACCATGGAGGTACTTGACCGCGAAGTCGCGGAGACGTTTAGAAAGACCGCCGCATATCTTGGGCGCAGCACGTTTGAGGAAAATGAGCACATCGCACTCTTAGAGCGACTTGAGTTCTACCGCGGCTTAAGCAGCATTAAGCCGGAGCGAAAAAGAACCGCGCATGATCTTATTAAAGACATGGGCCTCCTGCTTACGCTCAAGGAATCCGTGGCGCTCCATGTAAAGCTCTCGGCACAAATAAATGCAGCAGTAGCGGACGCGCATCTTCACCTTGCCGGGGGCAAGAGAAATAAAGCCGTGGCACGGAAGCTCATGGAGCGCATAAAGAGCCTTTATGCCATTGCCGGGCTCAAGGAATACCAGAACAGAAAGCTTAGGAACGCGCTTGCTGAACTCAGGAGAGCGTATAAGGCCGCTGACACAAGTACCGCAAGCGCTACTGCGTCATCCAGCCACGCAAATATCCCAGAGGTCCTGCTCCCCTATATAAACAAGGAAAAAAAAGATGCTGCAACAGAAGTCACGCCGGAGGCCTCGAAGCCTGAGCAAAAGCCGAAGCCTGAGGTCAGGCCTGTTTCGAGCAATCCCGTTGTGGTTACCGCGCCCGAAAGAACCAGCCAGCCCGACCCTCGGGTCACTAAGAAATACTATAGAATTATGACTATGGTCTCGTATTACCTTCAGGTGGGGGAATATGACACGCTTCAACATGAAAAGATCACTGATGGTCTGAATGATCTCTCGGTCTATGCAGCCTCCCTGAAGAACCAGGACCAAGAGCGTCTTAGACAGGCCGTTGTGAGGATGGAGCAGATAGGCCAAGCCAGGGGATTTGGCGGGGCATGGGGCTCTGGTAAATAATTAAGCCTCAGGCGGTCTTCGAAACCTGATATTCCGCATCTGTTTTGGAATGAAACACTTGAGGTGCGTCCGTATGCCCTGACCTTCACAAGCCCTCTCTCGTGCCTGCTACACCCAGCCCGGTCGGATAAGTATTATAAGGTTCGACCGATCGACTATTGTATTTTTATCGATCGAATTCCTTGGTTAGACAAGCGAGCGGGCCGGTCAGGGAGAGGGTGCTACATATAAGCGGCCATGGCAGGGGAGCAGGTGGGGTGTGGGGGCGGTTTTGAAATAAATTGGTATGGTGTCTACCCTATTTGGACCATTAAGCGGGGTGGTTAGTATTGTGGATGGCATTGACCGGTGGTTAAATATGACCTAGAATTTAATTATAGACAGCATGACAATTGTATAGGTTAGCAGCGTATGTGGAGGTGATATATGAGCTATACACACGATGTTCTGGAGGCGAAGATTCGCTCGATGTATCCTGAGATCGAGGAGCACAAGATAGGGTTTTCCATGGACTTCAACGATGAGAAGGGCGCCTGGATAATAAAATTCAAGAAGGACGCCCACGAACTCACAACCCATCTTGATAAGGAGGATGCTGACGAATGCATGAATGATGTGTTCTGTGTTCATCTGGGAGTGCAGATGGGACAGTTTGTTGACAACTTCGAAAGGGATGTATGATTAGGGGGGAAGGTTTTGAGGAGATGACCGCGCCCACGGCGGGGGAGCAGGTGTGGGTTAGTTTTATTCTATCTCAGAAAACGGGGTGTGTCCCTATTTTAATTCATTTTAAATGTGATTCTAAATATGACTTTACATGACATAAATATTGTATAATATTGAGTTACGCAGATTCTCTACACAGGAGTGGATTACTTCTTCCTGCAAGAACCTGCATTAATCGATTGCATAGCGACTTAACAAAGTGGAGAAAAAGTTGAACAAGTGTATTCCCAACAGTCTTCAAAATGAACGGGTGAGAACCGCTTTATTGTTGGCGGCAGGCACGGGCAGCCGCCTTTCTCCTTTAACCGACATGATTCCCAAGTGTCTTGTCCCGGTCAATGGGAGTTCCATTCTTGAAAGGCTTATAAACTCACTTCGTCCACATGGATTCAAGCGGCTCATTATAGTCGTGGGGTATCAGGAGGAATGCATTCGCGACTTCCTCGGCACCCATGCCGGAGGAATGGAGATCACCTATATAACAAATCCAGTATACAAGACGACCAATAACATCTATTCCTTGTGGCTTGCCAGAAAGGCAATTAAAGAACCATTCCTTCTGCTTGAGAGTGATGTCGTTTATAGCAGGCCACTGAAACACATGCTCTGGCCTGACCGTATCGCCATTGCCAAACTACGTCCATGGATGGATGGCACCACGGTTACGATCGATCAACACCAGGAGATTGAGGCCTTTTGGGCATCCGGCAGTGACCGTAATTCCCTGGGAGCCAGGCAATACAAGACCGTTAATATGTACAGTCTTTCAAGATATTCATGGAATATTGTCAGACAACGACTGGAGCAGCATATCTCAAATGGTAAGGTAAACGGCTATTATGAGACTGTTTTCTCAGAACTGGTCGCAGAGGGCAGCCTTCACTTTACTCCGGTATTATTTGGCAATAAGCGGTGGTATGAGATCGATACTCTTGACGATCTGCATGAGGCTGAGCAAATATTCCCTCAACATGCTTTTGTCCCCATTTCTACCGCGATCAATCTGCCCTTCCCCCAGGCTGTGCCGCCAGCGCCAGTTCCAATGATACCTATGACACAGGCTAAAGCAAGCACGCATTAATTCATTACCTTAAAGGTTGAACCCCATTGTATAATGTCGTGATGGTAAGAAATGACAAATAAGGGCTATGCCGCCCAGGAGCGGAAATACGAATTCATCTCCAACCAGCATGGCGGTTACTGGCGCCATGACTTCATAGACCACGCCTATCTCTACAATCTCTATTTTCCGCCGGAATCGTTTTTTGAGAAACTTAAAGATCAAATTCATGAGCTAGTGCTGAATTATCCTCTGGCCCAGGATGCGCTTGCCGCTTTGGTGGGAGAGTTTATCGGCCAGCCCCCAGAGCGAATTGTAGTTGGCAACGGAGCGGCGGAACTGATCAAGATCGTCTCAGGGCATATTACCCAAAAACTGATCATACCTGTTCCATCCTTTAATGAGTACGCCAATGCGGCGCCTGCTGGCAATGTAATTGAATTTCCTCTTGATCCTCCTACATTTGAGCTGGATGTGGACAAATTCGCAGATGAGATTATCCGCTCAAAAGCAGATATTGCGGTGGTGGTTACCCCTAATAATCCAACCTCGCTACTGGTGCCAAAATCCGATCTTCTCCGCCTGCTGGATAAGCTATCGGGCCATGACTGCATGCTCATCGTGGATGAATCTTTCATTGATTTTGCTAATGATAGAGATGAGGCAACCCTTGAGAGTGAGATCGCCCGGTATCCGAACCTGACGATATTCAAGAGCTTGAGCAAGGCATATGGTATCTGCGGTCTGCGTATCGGTTATATGCTCACGGCAAACTCCGAATTTGCTGCCAAGGTTCGCGCGGGCATCCATATATGGAATATTAATGGCTTTGCCGAAACATTCCTTGAACTTGCGCCTCAGTATCGTAAGGATTTCTCAGATAGCTGCGAACAGGTTAAGGCTGATCGGGATAAATTCTATGAAGAACTCCGATCCATTCAGGGCATGACTGTCTATAAACCGGATGCCAACTTTATCTTTTGTCGCCTTCCGGACCACTGCCCCTCTGGCCCTGAAGTTACCAAAAGGCTATTTGTCGAGCATAACATTTACATTAAACACTGTAAGGGAAAAACACTCCCAGAATCAGACCGTTACCTCCGCATCGCAAGCCGCACACAGGCTGAGAACCAGATACTGGTCAAAGCATTGAGTGGTATTATTAGAGGCTCGGGAAGCTAATGAGCGCATCACCTCCTCAGCCATCACAGCCATCACAGCCACCAAGTATACTTTCATTTACAAAAGACCTTCCTAATATCTGTTCGCTTGTGGGCCTTCTATGCACGTTACTCGGCATATATTTTGCTGTGTTGGGGAATTTCCCTGCGGCTATGATCGGCTTCATATGGGCGGTATTATTTGACTGGAGTGATGGCATCATTGCCCGGCAGATGAAGGGGCGGACAGAGGAACAGAGATCATTTGGCGCTCAACTGGATTCCCTTATAGACCTTGTAAGTTTCGGTGTTGGTCCTGCTGTTGTGCTATTAAGCTACGGGCACTTCAGTCCATGGTTTTTACCAGGAGCTTTTATCATAATTGCTGCAATTTCTATCCGCTTGAGTTATTTCAATGTATTCGGTTTAGTGGATAAGTCCACCTACATGGGATTAGCTGCTGATAACAATTTTATCATCCTGGCTTTTGCCTTTCTCTTTAACGGAATGATCAGCCAAACGGCTTTCACCATTTTTCTCTACATTCTGATTCTGGCTCTGGCCTTCTTGAATGTTGCGCCTGTTCGTACCCCAAAGCTTGCAGGTCGGTGGTATTACGCCCTGATTGTATATACCCTGGTGCTAACCGTCTTATATACGCGTCAACTGTTGTAATTGCCGCATAATGAGGGGTCGTGACTCAGGGGGTCGTGACTCAGGGGGTCCGTGACCCAGGGGGTCCATGACCCCTACCAGTACACGCCTTTTAGATTCAGTTGCTCTTTATCGGACAGCCTATTTAGTTGGTCAGAACCAATAATCTCCCGCATTTCCTGAAGGCGCATGTTAATCAGTACCGGGTCAAAACTGTTTGGACGCACAAGGCTGGGCACCAGATATACTCCCCTCTGTTGGTTTTTGGTATAAAGCAAATCCAGAGCTTTGAGTTCCATGAGTTTGGCCTTCAGGTCCGGATAGATAAAACGACCATGGTAGCCAATGTTCAGCAATGTTTCCACGCGCAGTCCGGCTTGCTTTAAAGCATGCCTAAGAATAAGACCCGGGAAAGAACCGCCGAGACGGGGATTGCAGTCATAAATAAAGATATATTGACCTTGGCTATTCTTCACCGCATCTAGGTTGATCGGGCCTCGATAGCCCTGCTCGGCAAAAAGCCGCAAAAGGCTGATTACCTTTTCCTCACCAATTTGACCTAATACAGTGCGTGTTTGCTCATCCGATAAATAACTGCCGATGAAAGTCTTGTGCTCCGCATCATTATAAACATGTCCGGCAACAACAATTTGCTCAAACTTGTCGACATCGTATATTTGATAAGTAAGTCCAATGCTGGAGGGCAGGATGTTATTATTGTTACTGCGCTTGATACGGGGCTGAACCAGCAGCATGACTTCATCCTGCACCCTGCCCATCTTGTTAACTTTAATTGTAAGCTCATGGGTCAGCCAATTGATTTTCCCTGCGAAGTTATCCTTGTTCACAATCGTATTGACATCGCCATCTGCATCCATTGCCGATTTGATGAAAAACTCTGTAGCGTCTTCAGGTCCGGATCGCTGCTGCACAACCTCCAACAACCGTGTCCAGGTCATTCCTTGCAGGTCTCTGGAAGAAAGCAAAGCAGTGGGCACATGTAATGGTAGCTGAGCACTGGTGGCATAATTGCGCATCAGATCAACATAGCTGGCCTTGTCATGCCATTTAAGGGCACTCAGTGCATGCTTCTCATAATCCGGTAACCGTGCACTATTGTTAATACCGCCTGTCTTTAATAGATCGTAGAACTGCCCAACAAGTCTGGCGATCGTAGGGGAGAGCTGATTCAGATAAATGCCGCCCCGGACATGGTCATTAATAACTTGATGGTCTCTTATCTGCTCTTTGAATGCCGCGATCTCTGTCTTTGAGAGAGCCTTGTCCCTTGGCGCCAGGGGGAGATCGCAGGGCATGTATAAAGGTTCGGGCAGTTCAATATCGAGCAAAGGGCCGGCGACGCTCTCAATTAGTTTTAAATGCTCACGAAGTTTGAAAAATCGTGCATGGTACTGCTGTCTATGCGCCTCGTCCCGTACAAAGAGCAGGCTGCGCATGCCTCCAAATGCCGCATAAGGTGGGTAGCGGTCCTGGCAGGTGAAGATATAATCAGAGGCTTCGCTGCCAGTATCAGCCATGATGCCGCCGTTGAGGCAGACCAGGGGGATTCCTTCTGTGCTGGAATCTGGAAATGTTCCAAAGTGGAAGAAAAAGTGTTGATACTCAAAGACATTATTTGCTGTCAAAATTGATCACTTTCCAATCCCCTTGTATTTCATTAATGCTTCATTATACCATTCAGGCTTTATTGAGAATTTGTACTCCAACTCTGCACATTTATAAAAAACCGGCTTGTGATAGTACAGGAAGAAACTCGCAAACTCTCTATGCCGACTTCATGCCGCGTGCCTGGCAATCTTCAGAAAGGGCACCTTGCGCCCGGTTGGATAAGGACTACTAAGGTTCGACCGATCGACTATTATATTTTTATCGATCGAATTCCTGGGTTAGACGAGCGGGCTGGTCAGTAGGAGTGGGCTGCTTCTACGGCCTCGGCGGGGAGAAGGTGTGGTGTGAGAGGATTTTAGCTCAATCTATTTCGTCAAGTATCCGTTCAATTCCAGGCTTTAGCTCAGGCAAGCTCCTGGTTATGACATCCCAGACGATTTCGTAATCAATGCCGAAGTAGAAATGGGCAATTTTGTCCCGAATCCTAGCTAGGTATTTCCAGGGGATATTGTTGTGTTTATCTCTCAATGGTTTGGGGACATTCTTCGATGCCTCCCCAATTACCTGAATTTTCCATACTACCGCACTTTGAGTCTTATTATCTTTAAGGAAAGCCTTGTAGTCCATGCCATCAATGAACTTCTCAATATCGCTGATTGCACCCAGGATATCGCGGACAAAAAGTCCAGCCTTTCTCGTCATATATAAACGACCTCGTTAAGGACGGCATCCCTAATCTCCGTCCTGATAGCTTTTTTCCGTACAAGGTCAACCTTCTTCTTGAGGAGTTTTTTGAGGTAGTCTTCCAAGTCAATCAAGAGGAACACATCAGGCAGCTTGTCGAAATCCACAAGGATGTCTATGTCGCTTTTACTCCTCTGCTCGCCCTTGGCGTAAGAGCCAAAAACACCAAGCTCCTTGACGTGATATTGCATCGAAAGCTCACTTTTATGTGCCCTTAGAGTGGCTTGTATGTCTTTGAGTGTTTCAGCCATGATGCCTCCTTCAATATTATATCATTTAATACGACCAAGTCGGATTAAGGACTATAAGGTTCGACTGGTCTCATTACTTATTTATTCGACCAAGTTCCTGGGTTAGACGAGCGGGCTGGTCAGCAGAAGTGGGCTGCTTCTACGGCCTCGGCGGGGGAGCAAGTGTGGTGTGGGGGTGTTTTCCTATATAATTACACTTAATGGAGTGGAATGGAGGCAAACAAAATGCGTATGGTCAATACCGCCATCATGCTTTGTATCATTTTTCTTCTTTTTTCCTGGTCTGTTGGTTTTGCTCAGACTGACGAGGAGATTCGACAGATCCTTATTGAAAAATCTATTTCAGCATTTTCAGGTAGATGTTCATGCCCGTATAGTAAAACAAGTAATGGCAGGAAGTGCGGGAAAAGAAGTGCCTGGAGCAAACCAGGTGGCGCCTCTCCACTATGCTATCCAACAGATGTAACTAACAAGATGGTTGAGCAGCATCGCCTTAAAATGGGTGCAGTCCAAAAGGAATAAATTGTTGAAGATGCAGGATTTGCAGGATTTGAGGATTTATGGGGAGCAGGTGTGAGGTGGGGGCGGTTTGTCCTTAAATTAATATGGTGTCTGTCCCCATATTTTTATTTTCAAACTTCAAAAGCAAATCAATTTTGACTAACCAAAGTTAATAAATCCTAACTATAGTATCGAAAAACGCATGAAATTGAAAAAAGTTCAAAATAAATTACTAACTATTGTTAGTATTTTCTGGTCTTTCCCCTTAGAAGAAATCCTTTGATGTCAGGCCGTTATATTCCAATTATTAACTATGGTTTGTGACACATTTTACCTGACACGTGTCATGTAGCGGATGTCAGTATTCTTGTGATATGGTTTGCACGTGAGTATGGGCATGAGCATAGGCGATTCAATCTGGATTCCCGACTACTCGGGAATGACGGTAAGTGGGAAATCCCCTCTTAAATGGAGGAAGTTCAGGAATGGAAACCTCGAACAACCTCGAACAGGGTAAAAGGTGATTAATGTAAGGAAATCCATCGGTTGAAGCGATTGGGAGGCCAAACCTCGAACACATAAAAGAAAAGGTAAGAAGAAGGGTGAAGAATTCCATGAGGACTGAGTGCTGAATTACACCTCGAAGATGATGGGCATGACCATGGGACGGCGCTCGATGGACTTTCGTATGTGGCGGCGTATGACGCGGCGCGACTCCTCCTTGAGCATGTCGGGGTCAGTGGTGATGCTCTTGTCCATGGCTTCGATGGCCTTTGTGAGCAGGGCCACCATCTCCTCTATGACCTCGGGGCTCTCCTCCTCAGCCGTGAAGCCACGCGTGATGATCTCAGGCGGGGCGAAGAGCTTGCCGTACTCCTTCTCTATGGTGATCAGAAGGATGACTATGCCGTCCTGGGCCAGGCGGCGGCGATCGCGGAGCACCATCTCCTCTACGTCTCCCACGCCCTTGCCATCTATGAAGGTCCTGCCGACCTCCACCTTGCCGTCCTTGCGCGCGCCGTCGGCGTCAATCTTGAGCACGTCGCCGTTTTCCATGAGGAAGATATTCTCGCGTGGGATGTCCATGTTGTGGGCGAGCTTGCCATGGATCACGAGGTTGCGGTACTCCCCGTGGATGGGCATGAAGTACTTGGGGCGCACCATGGAGATCATGAGCTTTAGCTCTTCCTTGGAGGCATGGCCGGAGACGTGGATCTCGGAGACCTTCTCGTGGATCACGTCCGCGCCGAGTTTATATAGCCTGTTGATGAGCCTGCCGATGGTGCGCTCGTTGCCGGGGATGGCCTTGGCAGAGAGCACCACCGTGTCGCCCTCGTGGATCTTTATGTGCTTGTGCTCTCCTACGGCTATGCGCGAGAGCACGGCCATGGGCTCGCCCTGGCTGCCGGTGGTGAGGAGCACCACCTCGTCGTCGGCGAGGTTCTTGATCTGGTCCATCTCCACCAGTGTGTCTGGAGGCACGCGCAGGTATCCGAGGTCTATGGCGATCTCCGTGTTGCGGGCTATTGAGCGGCCACAGATGATGACCTTGCGACCATGCATGTGCGCCACGTCTATGGCCTGCTGGAGGCGGTGGATGTTGGAGGAGAATGTGGATATGATGATGCGGCCCTTAACTGTGGAGAATATGTCCTCGAACCCCCGGCGGACCTCCTTCTCGCTGAAGGTGAAGCCACCGCGCTCGGCGTTGGTGGAGTCTGAGAGCATCAGGAGCGTGCCCTTCTCGCCGTACTCGGTGAACTTGCGGAAGTCCATTACCTCCCCGTCCACGGGGGTCGGGTCTATCTTGAAGTCCCCGGTATGCACGATGCATCCCAGTGGGGTGGTGATGCCGAAGGCCACCCCGTCCACGATGGAGTGTGTGACACGGATGGCCTCCACGCGGAAGGCCCCGGCGTTGATAATGGAGCGGGGCTTGATGCGCTTGAGGCTGCGCTTTTCAAGATTGTGCTCTTTGAGTTTTTCCTGTACGAATCCGATGGTGAGGGCTGTGCCGAATACCGGCACGTCCAGCTCCTTCAACAGGAAGGGCAGGGCGCCCACGTGGTCTTCGTGTCCGTGCGTGAGGAAGATACCCTGTATCTTGTCAGCGTTCTCCAGCAGGTAGGTGAAGTCCTGGATGACGAAGTCCACGCCGAGCATGTAGTCTTCGGGGAACATGAGGCCGGCGTCGATGATTATGATGTCATCGCCGTAGCGGTAGGCGGTCATGTTCAGGCCGCCGATCTCCTCGACCCCTCCAAGGGGTATGATGCTCAGGGTGTTTTCCATGTTAGTGTGCGCGGTTGGTGCGCAAGAGATATTGTATCACATGCCGGGCTCCGCGTCACTTTTCCTGGCTGGGCCATGGGCTGGGTGAGACTCAGGGGCCGGTCATGATATTATATTGCATGTGTACGCGTCTGGCTATATTGGCCCTTGTGCTTTTGACGGCTCTGCCTGCATGGGCCGGAGGGGTCTCTCCCATTGCTCCGGGCCAGGAGACGGTGGGGCTGCTAAGGCATTATGAGGTGGGCGGCAAGGAGACGCTTCTGGAGGTGGCCTGGGATTACGGCATCGGGTATAACGAGATCGCGGACGCCAACCCGGAGCTGGACCCCTGGGTGCCAAGGCGGGGAGACCATGTGACTCTGCCCACCTGGTGGGCGCTTCCTGACTCGCCACGTGAGGGCATTACTGTGAACCTGGCCGAGATGCGCATATACTCCTTCGGTGAGCTCAACGGTCGCAAGGTGGTTAGCACCTATCCCATCGGGGTGGGGATGGATGGATTTGATACACTGGTTGGGAGCTACAGCATCAGCCTGAAGTTGAAGGACCCCTCGTGGTTCGTGCCAGCCTCCCTGCGCAGGGAGAACCCCGACCTGCCGGTAGAGATGCCTCCTGGGGAGGACAACCCGCTTGGGAAGTTCGCCATGCGGCTCTCTGACACACAGTATTTTATTCATGGCACGAACAACCCTTTTGGCATAGGCCGGAGGGTGAGCCGCGGGTGCATCAGGCTCTACCCGGAAGACATAAGTGAGCTGTTCTCTCTTACGCCTCTGGGCACGCCCGTTCATGTGGTTTACCAGCCCGTGAAGGTGGCGGTCATGGGGGGGGAGATATATGTTGAGGTACACAAGGATTATCAGGACCGGCTGGACAGCATGTTTCGCGTGGCTGTGTCCATTCTCAGGGAGCGGGGGCTGATGGACAGGGTGGACAGCAGGATGCTTCTGAAGGCGGTCAGGGAGGCATGGGGCTATCCAGTGCCTGTTGGAGGAGAGCCTGCGCCCATAATCGAGGCTGCAAAAGAGCAGGAGAGTGGGCAGAACTGATAAATATATTCAGAAATATTCCAAATGGCAAAAGTTGTTTTGCCAGGATAGCAGGATATTCGTTGAAAAATAAAAAAACCCCGGGGCAGTTACCCCGGGGTTTTTGCTTTATCTCTTGGTAAGAGCTATCTACCCTTTTTCTGCATCATCATGAAGGATCTCTCGGACTTGTTGGCAGCGTCCTCAGCCTTCTTAACCATTTCCTGGAGCATTTCCATGTCCTCGGCAGCACGTGAGATGTCGTCGAGGGAATTCTCCCACTTCTCGTTCTGTGCGTCAGTGGCATCGGCCCTCTTTTCGAGATCGCCTACGCGCTCCTCGAGTCCTGCGATCTGTTGCTTGATGGGATCAAGCTCCTGCTGAAGCTGGGTGGCTGTTATGCAACCCGTAATGAGCAGGAAGGTTGGCACCAGAAGAAGAATACGTTTAAAGCTCAAAGTGTCACCTCCTTGAAATGTTTAGATATAGTAGCCCCAATTAATTAATACCCATCCCAACGTACAGTCATTCTAGCATAAATAAAATTATGTTTCCGTTAAATTCTGCCCGGATAAGAGTATTTTGTCGGTTGAGAGGTGAAAAAAAATGCGGACAGCCCCGCAAAAGAGCCGTCCGCATTGGGTTTTCGTTTCTAGAACAGGCCCTTGACCCGTCCGGTCTTTACGTCTACGTCAACACGCCTGTAGGCGGGGTCAGAGGCCGTGCCCGGCATGAGCTTGATGGTGCCAGCCACGGGTACCACGAACCCTGCACCTTTATAGGCCATGATATCGCTGATCTGGAGTCTCCAGTCCTTGGGAACGCCCTTTAGTTTCGGGTTGTCCGAAAGCGACAGGTGGGTCTTGACCATGCAGGTGCCAAGCTTTGAGATCTCTTTGTCAGCCTCCATGTCCTTAGCCTTGGCAAGTGCATCAGGGGTGTAGTCCACACCGTCTGCGCCATAGACTTCTCTGGCAATGAGATCAATACGCTTCCTCAGAGGCATCTTGAGGTCGTAGAGGAACTTGAACTTGTTCTTCTCCTCACATGCCTCGACCACAGCCGCGGCAAAGTCTTTGGCTCCGTCGCCGCCATACTGCCAGTGCTCGCTTACTGCTACGCGGGCTCCTGCTTTTTCGGCCATGCGGCGCACGGTAGCGATCTCTTTCTTCGTGTCCGTATGGAAGGCGTTGATGCATACAACAGGGCTCACGCCAGCCTTTTTGATGGTCTCAATGTGGTGTACCAGGTTTACGCAACCTGCCTCAACGAACTTGACGTTCTCTTTGAGGTACTCAGGCGGCATGGGCTTGCCGGGCACGGGGATAGGCGCGCCGCCATGGCTCTTGAGCGCACGCATGGTGGATACGAGCACTGCCGCGTTTGGCTCCAGGCCTGAGAAGCGGCACTTGAGGTTCCAGAACTTCTCGAACCCGATGTCCGCGCCGAATCCACTCTCAGTGATGTGGTAGTCGGCAAGCTTGAGGGCAACGCGGTCGGCGATGATGGAGCTCTGGCCAATGGCGATGTTTGCAAATGGGCCAGCATGAACGATGACCGGCTGTCCCTCGATGGTCTGCATGAGGTTCGGGTTCAGTGCCTCCACCATCCATGCTGTCATCGCGCCTGCGACTTCCAGGTCCTCTGTGGTGACTGGCTTGCCGGCTCTTGAGTAGCCAACCACTATCTTGCCCATGCGGCTACGCATGTCTTTTAAGTCTGTGGCTACTGAAAGTATGGCCATGACCTCGCTACTCACCGCGATGGCAAACCCGCTCTTCATGAGGAAGCCGTCCATCTTGCCGCCCTGGCCGATGGTAATGTCGCGGAGGCTCTGGGCGCAGAAGTCGATTATCCACTTCATCTCTACCCTGCGGTGGTTGATGTCCAGGCGTTTTAGTTTTCTTTTCTTAAGCTGGGCGTCGTTATAGTTATATTCGTGCTGCATGCGCGCGGTTGTGGCTACCATAGCCAGGTTATGCGCGTTCATGATGGCGTTGATATCGCCGGTGAGGCCCAGTGAGAATGGGGTAAGGGGGATGCATTGTGCCAGGCCGCCGCCTGCTGCCGAGCCCTTGATGTTCATTGTAGGGCCGCCCGATGGCTGGCGGATAGCCGCAATAACGCTCTTGCCAATTTTGCCCATGCCCTGTGTGAGGCCCATGGTGGTGGTGGACTTACCCTCGCCAAGCGGGGTAGGGGTGATGGCTGTTACGTCAATGTATTTGCAGTTTTTGCGTTTCTTGAGCCTCTTGAGGATCTTTGTGAAGTCGAGTTTTGCTACGTGGTGGCCGTGTGGCAGAAGCTCCTCTTTCTCAAGTCCAAGCTCTTCAGCGAGCTCGTACACGGTCTTCATGTTCTTCTCTGCTGCCTCGGCTATCTTCCAGTCCGGGTTTTTCGTGGGATCAAGTGGCATTGTTCCCCTCCTTAAAGTGAAAAAAAGTATATTTGCAGGGCCGTGCATGGCCTTGCATCAAACTTACATAACTCAGGCAACTCAGGTAACTCAGGTAACTCAGGTAACTATGCGTACCGCACAGACCTTCAACTCCGGCGTCTTGCACACGGGGTCCAGCGCGTCGTTGGTCAGTATGTTGGCTGCCGCCTCCGCATAATGCATTGGCACGAACACCACTCCGGGGTTTACCCTGTCGGTTATCATGGCGCGTATATCAATGTTGCCGCGCCTTGAGGCCACGTTCACGGTGTCGCCGTCCTTGAGTCCGAGCTTCTTGGCGTCGTTTTCGTGGATCTCGATATATGCCTTGCCGGCGACAGCCTCGATCTCAGGTACCCTGCGGGTCATGGAGCCCGTGTGGTACTGGAACAGATTGCGTCCGGTGGTCAGAATGAACGGATATTCGTCATCGGTTATCTCTGCCGGTGGCTTGAACTTCACAGCTGTAAAGGATGCCTTGCCAACAGGGAATGTGTCCTTGAAGAGGAACTCAGTGCCCGGATGGTCGGGGGTGGGGCAGGGCCACTGGATGCCCTTTTTCTCAAGGCGCTTATAGCTGATGCCAGCAATGGCCGGCCAAACAGTGGCGATCTCGTCGAACACTTCCTCTGCTGAGCTGTAGTCCATGGGCAGGCCCATCCTGCTGGAGATCTCCTGGATTATCGTCAGGTCAGGCTTTGCATGGCCTGGAGGGACAAGGGCGCGCCTTACCAGTTGCACCTTGCGTTCGGTGTTGGTGAAGGTGCCGGACTTCTCAGCAAAGCTGGTTGCAGGGAATACAACGTCGGCAAGCACTGCGGTCTCGGTCATGAAGATGTCCTGCACCACAAGGAATTCCAGGTTCTTCAGGGCGTCTATAGTCTTCTTGCTGTTGGGATCGCTCAATACCGGATTCTCACCAAAGATGTACATGGACTTGACCCTGCCCACACTGGCCTTCTCTATCATCTCGGTGGCAGTGAGGCCGGGCTTGTCCGAGAGCACGCAATCCCATGCGGTCTCAAACTTCCTGCGCATGTTGGGGTCGTTGACCTTCTGGTAGCCGGGGTATACGTTTGGAAGGCTTCCAACGTCGCATGCGCCCTGTACGTTGTTCTGCCCACGAAGCGGGTTGATGCCAGTGTACTCGCGCCCGATGTTGCCGGTAAGCAAGGCGAGGTTGGCAAGTGTTGAGACGTTGTCCACGCCGTGCGTGTGCTGGGTGATGCCCATGGTGTAGAAGATCCCGGCTTTAGTGGAGCCTGCATAGGCACGCGCGGCCTTGGCTATCTCCGCAGCGGGCACTCCGGTGAGCTTCTCAGCGTACTCAGGGGTGAATTCATCAAGCGAGGATTTCCACTCTTCAAACCCTTTCGTCCTGTCCTCTATGAACTCCGGGTTTTCAAGGCCTTCCTTGACGATGACATGCGCCATCGCGTTTACGAGGGCCACGTCAGTGCCTGGCTTGAGGCGCAGGTGCTGGTCAGCGAATTTCACAAGTGGGACTTTCCTCGGATCCGCGATGATGATCTTGGCTCCTTTTGAGTGGGCCTTTATCATCTGGTTAGCGATGACCGGGTGAGATTCCTTTGTGTTGGAGCCGATGATGAATATGACCTCCATGTTCTTGATGCCGCGTATGGAGTTGGTCATGGCCCCGGAGCCGAATATTGTGGCCAGACTGGCCACGGTGGCGCTGTGTCACAAACGTGCGCAGTGGTCCACATTGTTGGTGCCCACCGCGCCGCGTATGAATTTCTGGAACAGGTAGTTCTCCTCGTTGGTGCACCGGGCTGAGGACAGGGCGGCGATGGAGTCCGCGCCGTGCTTCTCTTTTATGGCCGAAAGGCGCTCGGCAGTGTAGTCAAGGGCCTCTTCCCAAGAGACCTCGACGAACTCCTTGCCCTTCCTTATAAGGGGCTCTGTGAGCCTATCGGGGCTTGTGACGAACTTGTATCCAAAGCGGCCCTTTACGCAGAGCCAGCCCTCGTTCCAGTGGCGTTCGCTGGCTGTTACCTTTGTGATGTTCCGGCCCTGCACGGTCAGAGTGATGTTGCAGCCGGTGCCGCAGTACGTGCAAACCGTGTCCACGGTCTTCTTGTCCTGCCCGAGGCGAAGGCCGCGGTCCCACATCTTGCCGGTGAGCGCGCCGGTGGGGCAGACCTGGACGCACTGACCGCAGAACTCGCAGTCGAGGTCCTGCTCAAAGGGCGGGCAGATCTTGCTCTTGAATCCCCTGTAGGCAAAGTCTATGGCGCCAACGCCCTGAACCTGATCGCACACGCCCACGCATCGTCCGCAGAGGACGCATTTTTCCATGTTGCGCTCGATGAAGGGGTTGCCGTCGCGCTTGTCGTACTTCCGGCGCTCTCCGGTGAACTCGTTCTCATGCACCTCCAGGTGCATGGTGAGTTCGTGCAGTTTGCAGGTATCGGTGGCGCGGCAGTTGATGCATTCCACCGGGTGGTCAGAGAGCAGGAGCTTCATGATAGTGGCGCGCACTTCCTTCAGGCGCTTGGTCTCGGTCTGCACTTCCATGCCATCGCTTACCGGCGTGGTGCAGCTTGTCACGAGCCTTGGGATGTCTTTTATCTCCACAACGCAGAGCCTGCATCCGCCAAAGGGCTTCAGGCGCGGGTGGTAGCAAAGTGTGGGTATCGTAATGCCCGCGCTCCTTGCGGCCATCAGCACGGTGGTATCTTTCGGCACCTCGCAGGTCTTGCCGTCTATCGTAAGTTTTACCATAGCTCTATTCCCTGCCTATTGAGTTGAATTTACAGGTATCAAAACATGCTCCGCACTTCACGCAGAGCGCCTGGTCCAACTCGTGGGGCTGTTTCTTCTCCCCGGTGATGGCATTTGACGGGCATACCCTTTTGCAAGCACCGCAGCCCGTGCAGGCATCAGCGTCTATCGTGTACGTAAGCAGCTGGCGGCATGCCTTTGCAGGGCACCTGCCCTCCAGGTGAGCTTCGTACTCATCACGGAAATATTTAAGTGTACTGAGTACCGGGTTAGGGGCTGTCATGCCCAGGCCGCAAAGAGATGCGCTCTGCACGTCCTTGGCAAGTTTTTCAAGGTTTACCAGGTCCTGGGCCGTGCCCTCACCGATGGTGATCTTCTGAAGTATCTCAAGCAGGCGCTTTGTGCCGATCCTGCAAGGCACGCACTTGCCGCATGATTCGCTCTGGGTGAATTCAAGGAAGTACTTGGCGACGTCCACCATGCAGTTGTCCTCGTCCAGCACGATCATCCCGCCTGAGCCAACGATGGAGCCAACTTTTGCAAGGCTCTCGAAATCAACGTTCAGGTCGAGCATGTCCTCCGTGAGGCAGCCCCCCGAGGGACCTCCGGTCTGCACGGCCTTGAACTTCTTGTCGTTCTCGATGCCGCCGCCAATATCGAATATGATCGTCCTCAAGGTGGTGCCCATGGGGATCTCGATGAGCCCTGAGTTCTTGACCTTTCCGGTAAGGGCGAAGACCTTTGTACCCTTTGATTTCTCCGTCCCGTAGGATGCGAACCACTCGGCGCCATTTCTTATGATAGCCGGGATGTTTGCCAGGGTCTCGACGTTGTTGATGACCGTGGGTTTGCCCCAGAGGCCGCTGTTGACGGGGAAGGGGGGTTTGGCCCTGGGCATGCCGCGCTCTCCCTCGATGCTGGCTATAAGCGCTGTCTCCTCGCCGCAGACGAAAGCGCCTGCGCCGAGCTTTACCTTTATATCGAAATCAAACCCAGTCCCAAGGATGTCCTTGCCAAGGAATTTTTTCTCGCGCGCCTGGTCAAGGGCCATGTGGAGCCTCTCAACGGCAAGCGGGTACTCGGCCCTTATGTAAACGTAACCAATGCTTGCGCCAAAGGCGAATGCGCCAATGGCCATTCCTTCTATTACAGAGTGAGGGTTGCCCTCGATCACGGAGCGGTCCATGAATGCGCCGGGGTCGCCCTCGTCAGCGTTGCAGATGATATACTTCTGGTCCGACTCGTTCTTATAGCATAGCTCCCACTTGAACCCGGTGGGGAAGCCTGCGCCGCCTCTGCCGCGGAGGCCGGACTTCTTTATTATCTCAATGGTCTCTGTGGGGGCGAGGGTCTTAAATACTTTCTCCTGTGCTGTGTACCCCTTTACGCCAATATAAGCGTCTACGCTCTCGGGGTCTATGTTCCCGCAGTCGGCCAGCACGACCTTGACCTGCTTGTCGTGGAAGTTATGGTAGTCTTGCTTGACCAGCCATTCCTCTACCGGAGCGCCGCCTTTAATATGTTCCTTAACAAGGCGCTCCACCATGTCTTCTTTAATATATTCATAGGTGGATTTATTATCGTCAACAATGACGTCCACCAGCACATCTTTTGCGCACAGGCCCCTGCATCCCACCTTGTGTGCGGAGCAGCCCTTCTGCACATTGGCCTCCAGGCCCGCGTCCTTGAGCTGCGAGTAGAAGGCGTCCATCACGAGGTCGCCTCCGGCAGCTATGCCGCCCGTGCCCATGCATACCATTATCTCTATGGATTTCGCGCTCATGCCTGGCCCTCTGCACTACCGAGTTTCTTGACCTGCTGAGCGATCCTGCTTGCCGATGCCTTGCCGTTGACCTTATGGTTGATGATGACCACCGGGGCTATGGAGCAAGCGCCCACGCAGTTGACCTTCTCCAGCGTGAAGAGCATGTCACCAGTGGTGTTCTGTCCCTCTGCGAGGTTCAGGTCCCTGACCAGGCGGTCATGTATCTTTGCTGAACCCTTGACGTGGCATGCGGTGCCGGAGCATACGGTGACGATGTTCTTGCCCCTTGGGGTGAGATAGAATTGCGAATAGAATGTGGCTACGCCGAAGAATTTGCTCCTTGGTATTTCCAGCCTGTCGGCTGCCCATGTAACCGCCTCTTCCGGGAGGTACCCCAGGCACTCCTGGATGTCCTGCAAAATGGGAATAGTGGTCCCCTTCGTGTTCTTGTACTTGTCAACAACTTCCCTTAGCTTGTCAAGCGATGCCTCCAGCATGAACCCGGCCTGAGATTGCATCGTCTACCCCCTCCGCCATGTGCTATGTGCCATATGTATTATGAAAGTTAACTGCAAGCCTGTATTCCTCTGTCTTTCATTGCTGCGGGGTGATCGAAAGCAGGCATAAGCATGCCTTGCACGTTGAAAGCTCCCTATAGCAATTGTAAAGCGTTATCCAACCCCGAGTATTCTAATCGAAACTTATTATAATTGCAATGAGTAATTACAAGTTTATGGCGTTATGCGCACGTTGAATTAATCACTACTTATCATGCATGATCTTTACGCTTGACATCGGCCATGGATTGTGCGAGAATAATTCTAAGATAAGAATGATTCTAGTTCAGGCTGGGCCTAGATCAGAAAGGTTAACTAGCTGATTTTTATGAAAATGACGCCTCAGAGGATAGCAATTTGTGAATACCTAAAGGGTAACCATGACCATCCCTCGGCTGATGAGATATATTCCTCGGTGAAAAGCAGGTTTCCGTCAATGTCTTTTGCAACTGTTTATAACACTATTGAGAGGCTCAGGGGGGAGGGCCTGCTGCTTGAGGTCTCTATAGACCCTTCAAGAAAGCGTTATGACCAGAACACGAGGCCGCACCACCATGTCATATGCAGCGGGTGCGGTAAAGTTGCAGACATTCACAGGGAATTCGACCTCTCAGTGCCAGAGGATGAGCGCGGGGGTTTTTCCATTGATTCCAACCATGTGGAGTTCTACGGGCTTTGTCCCAAATGCAAAATTAAAGAAGGAGGAGAATAACCATGGCAGTATTCAAATGCGACAAATGCGGCGAGACCAAAGAGGGCAGGTGCAAGCCCCGCAAGTGCCCTGCGTGCGGCAAAGAGGGCACAATGGTCAAGCAGGGCTGATTAGTGTGGGTAGGAGGTATATGTGGAGGTATATAAGCTGGATGATGTGCGGCTCGCCGATCTACAGGTTAGAGGGTATTGACTGAGAGGGAATAAATATTCAACAGGCAGGGTCCGTTATTAAGAGATTCACTATAAAAAGGAGGAGATGGAGAATATGGCATTTAGCAACGATAACCTTATGGCTGCGTTTGCAGGCGAGAGCCAGGCAAACAGGAAGTACCTGGCTTTTGCGGAGAAGGCGGAGAGCGAGGGGTATCCAAAGGCCGCAAAGATGTTCAAGGCCGCGGCAATGGCAGAGACCGTGCATGCGTTGGCCCACTTCAAGGCAGCCGGGGGGGTGGGCTCCACTGAGGAGAACCTTACTGCCGCAGCAGCTGGCGAGACCTTTGAGTACGAGAAGATGTACCCGCCCATGATAGATGCGGCAAAGCTAGAGGACAACAAGGCCGCCCTCAGGAGCTTTGAGAACGCAAACGCGGCTGAGCAGGTGCATGCCGCACTGTACAAAAGCATACTTGAGAGCCTTAAAAAGGACGAGGACTCCGAATTCTACGTCTGCAAGGTCTGCGGCAATGTTGCAGAGGGCGAGGCCCCTGATACGTGCTCCATCTGCGGGGCCAAGAAGCAGGCCTTTGAGAAGGTAGTTTAACTAAATCTGGTACTGATCCTCCTTCTAGAGATAGAAGGCGGAATACGGCGGGGTCGTCCTTTATATATAAGGGCGGCCCCGTTTTTGTTTTACGTTGGAGAGTTTCCCATTGGTTAGCCAGGTGCTGTTCAAATGTTCAATAAGGGTCAACTGAACCGGTACACACCGCCTCTGTGTTTTACCCTCATGATCCTGATGCTTTTTGATGGTTCATCGATCTCATAGATTATGCGGTAATCCCCGACTCTGATTCTCCAGTCGTTGTCAGACCCGGCGATTTTCCTGCATCCACGGGGACGAGGTTTTTTTGAGAGTTCTTTAATCCGGATAATTATACGGTTGAAAAGTGTTTTATCCAGCTTTTTAAGGTCTTTTTCCGCAGTGCGCTCAAGGTATATTTCATACACTTGGGCTAATGCTCCGCCAGGAAATCTTCGAGCTTTCGAAATTTAAGCGGTTTTTCTCTCATCTTATTCAGCTCTTCGAGGTCTTCCCTGTCCTCAAGACGCTCAAGCATATCCTCATAGGTCTTGATGCTGATTATCACAGAGTCGGGCTTGCCGTTTTTCAGTACAATTTGTGGTTTATTTTTCAATGCTTTCATTGCTTGCCTCCTTTAGAGGATTATAACATTTTATCTTGAGAATACATAAAGACAAAAGACCTCTCTTATAAGAAAAGATTGGGGCGTCCTTTTGCGTGGAGTCAGACCGACCTTTTTCTCCGAGATTGTTTATTGCAGAGCATTAAACAGAACCGTCACCATTAGTTGATATTTTATTTGACACCGTAAAGGCAGTTGCTATTGCTAACCTTATTGCTGCTCTGAAAGTGGCTAGGAAGCTTAGTGGTCCATTCAGGGTCGGTCATGCTTGGCTTTATGTAATATGTTTCTGATGGCCTTTCAAGGCTGATTTCATGTTCTTTCCAAGGTATTGCTCCATGACGGACAGTATCACTAAACCTTTCATTGGAAAAATCTATTTCAGTTTTCCCTTTTTCTCTGATTTCAAACTCTTTTGCCTTCTCAATAATTCGAAGGGTTTCAGGTGTTAATATGGCTCCGAGCCAATCTTGCTCCTTCTCGTACTCAGCCGCGTCAATTAAAGCAGTGCTTACCATAACTTCTCCGTCTTTATAGAAGTTTCCACCTCCAATAGCTCCTCTTAATGGCATCCCATGACTCATGCCGTCATAGAGAATCATTGAGCAAGTTCCAAGGAACACATCGAGAGAACCAGTGAAAAGTGGGTGACGATTAGTGTCAATAACAAGAATTATAGAATCTGACAGAATCCAATGCTCAAGTTTTACAGCACTAAAATCAGTTCCAGCTGAACTTGAAGCAGCAGTTAAGAAACTCCCCATCCTATGAATGGTTTCCTCTAGGGAAGAGGCTTCTTTAATAAATGAAGAATATCCAATAATGTCAAAGAATCCTACAAGAGTGTTTTCATAAAAAACTATTAAGCCTTTATCTTTTAGATACGATGATGCTACTTCTCTTGGGTTTCCCTTGAACCTATAAAGGGTATCGTCAAGGGTATTCCTGGTTACAGTAAAAACTTCCTCTTTATCTTTGATCTTTATTTCAAGCATATCTTCTGATGAAAATACGCGCACGGTTTCTATCTGATGGAAGTCCTGAAATACACGTCCCCAGGTTTTAATTGAAAAGGATGAAGGTATTTCCATCATTATTCGATGCCTCCATATAAACAAAATTACAGCCTATTAGAATTGTGTCTAGAAGGCTTGCTAATAGCAAGCTTCCCAGTATATTAGACATACCCAAAATATTATGCCCTGTGGGGAGTGGGATGTAAAGAAAATACAATCAGGGCGGGCGGGGTTGGTTGGCTTTCTTAACAGCCATATCACCTGTCATTTCCGGGCCAAGAACACAGTATTAGGACTATTTTGGTACTCTTGCTATCATTTGAATAAAAAGATAAAAAAAGTCTTCACAGGCTCTATTCAGGGGTATGAAACTCCTATTTTCGATGGTACAATAAAAGTGTACTGATCCTCCTTCTTTGTTATAGAGGGCGGATCCCGGCGGGGTCCTCAGAGCGCCCCGCCAGCTATTTTATTTAATTAATACGCATACTTCGGGCACGGTTATGCGATTTTCTGCGTTGCGCGATACTCGCGGCTTAGAGGTACAGCTTAACCTTCATAATCCATAAGACCTCGCATTGAATCTGGGACATCCCCTTAATAAATAGGGTAAGGGCTCAGAGGCGAAAATCCCAGGCCTGAATTTCTGCGTCAGCCTAATTTGGGTACTGTGCTCTGAGTTCGGATTCAATAAGCGCCTTTAGAGGCTCATACCCAAAGGTCACAAGGGGTTTCCCATTCACAAAGAACCCCGGTGTTTTATGGACACCCAGAGCCTGTGCATCAGCAATATCCTGCTGGATAATTCTGGCTATCTCAGGGTCATCCATATCTTTCCTCAGTTTATCCAGGTCCAGTCCGGCTTGCGGGAGATATTGCCAGATCAATTGAGGCTGAGGGTTCTGGTGGCTTGCCCAGACAGATTGCGTACCATACATGACCTTTAAGGTTTCCCAGTACTTCCCCTGCTTTCTTGCGGCTTCAAGTATCTTGACCATATAGTCCGCGCCCTGATGCAGGGGGGCATACCTGATAACAAGCTTTATTTTTCCTGGGTGGGCATTGATGGAGCTCTTGATGAATGGAGAAAAAGCCGCACAGGTCTCACAGCTCGGATCCATGAACTCGGTTATGACAACCTTCGCTTCAGGACTGCCAAGTGTTTGAGGGTATTCCCTTGCAAACACTTCGGCATTAGTGTTTGCAAGGGATGCTATCTTCCTGGTCTCCTGGTCTTTAAACAGAACGCTGCCGACTATGAACAGGATCAACAACAGTATACCCGAGAACATAAACATTAAAGCCTTATTGCTCATTTTCAAGTCTCCTTTTTATAGTGATTAGAAGTCCGATTATAGTTGAGAACGCGATCAATGAAAGCAAGGGGATCGAGAGGAAGTCAAACAGTTCTATATAGACCTCCGTGCATGAGACCCCCTGCCGGCAAGGCTGGATGCTCTCAGGGATAATACCGTAATAGAGCAGGTTGTGATATAGCGCGAAGAGCCACCCACCCACAGCCAGGGGCAGAGAGTATTTGATAGCGCTTTTATCCAGCGGGAAGAGTCCGATTCCTAAGGTTATGACCAGAGGGTACAGGAATATCCTCTGGTACCAGCACAGGACACACGGGGCAAACTCCAGCACTTCACTGAAGAACAGGCTCCCCAGCGTTCCGGAAGCGGCCAGAAGCCATGCGACAAAAAGTATTGTCCAGTTTGTGTTGGAGGTTTGCTCTGAACGCATCAGTATATTCCTTTCTCCCTATCCATGGTCCTCTTTGTATTTGTGATAAATACTATTTGACATAAATAACAATAGGATTACCGCAGCAATTGATTTTAAGGCATGAGGGATGATCTCACCTGCTTTGCCTATCGAGGCCTTAATATCTATACCTAAAGACAGATAAATCCAGTTAAGAGTTATACCCAGAACTATTGCACTCAAACAAATTGACGCTAAATATATTAATGCCGACCGCTTGCCTAAAAACTTTCCGACTACTATTAAAGAAGCTACATTTGTAGCAGGTCCGGTAAGGAGAAAAACCAGGGCAACGCCAGGGCTCATTCCTTTTGCGATCAGGGCAGCCGCGATTGGCGTAGAAGCGCTGGCGCAGATATAAAGAGGAACGCCCACCATAAGCATTACAATCATTGGCTGCCATCCGTAGCCCAGATAACTCTCAATTATATTCTCAGGCACAAGATACGAAATTGCTCCCGCTAACACAATGCCGATTAAGAGCCATTTTGAAATATCTCCCAAAAACTCTACAAAGGCATATTTGAGCCCTTTAGTAATGCTGTAAGTTAGGCTTTGTTTATCAGCTTGGGAACAGTCGTCTCCTCCACAGCTTGGGCATGAATCTTTGTTCTCTTCAATACTTTCTTCAGTGTCCATATCCGTTAACATATTTTCAAAAATACCGGCTGTCATAGCCGTAATAAATGCAGCGACAGGCCTGAAAACAGTCATTAGAGGGTCTATAAGAGCATAAGTTATTGCTATAGAATCAACTCCAGTTTCAGGAGTTGATATTAAAAAAGATGTAGTTGCACCTTTAGATGCACCTTGTTTTCTTAAGGATATTGCAGTTGGTAAAACCCCGCAGGAACATAAAGGGAGCGGTATTCCAAATAAAGCAGCATAGAAAACGGACTTTATATTCTTTTGCCCTAAATACTTTGCTATCCGCTCTTTTTTCACGAAGGCCTGAATAACTCCGGCTATAAAAAGACCCAATAAAATATAAATGCCCGACTCATCAAGGATTTCCCATGACTCATGCAATATCCCGATGCTGGCTGTCTTAATATTTTCAAACATGGCTTCTTGCATGGTTATTCTCTGACATGTTTCAGGCCTTCACTGAACAATATTGAGATAAGCTTATCGTCCAGGGAATAAAATACCATCTTGCCGCTTTTTCTGTATTTAACCAATCTGGAATTCCTCAGTATTCTTAGTTGATGAGATACTGCAGAAATACTGACGTTCAATAAATAAGAAATATCACACACGCAGAATTCTTCTTTTAATAAGGCAAAAATTATCTTAGTGCGGGTAGGATCAGACAATATACCAAAGGTTTGAGAAAGGCTATTTACCTCTTCATCTGTTAACATTTGTTTCTTGAGAGCATTTACCTTAGCCTTATCTACACATTTGACTTCACATATGTCATTTTTATTTAGTGGCATGGTTTCCCTTCGCATACTTGAACAATTGTTCAAGTATTGTATATATAAATCATATGCCTTGTCAAGTTATCAGGAGAAAGGAAAAGGCACTGCACCGAAATGCCGACAGACAGAGATTACTTAATGGTACTTGAAGTACCCCCAGTTTTGTAGACAGTTAAAGTTTACCGCAATCCGCCTGCTCAAACTGGTAGGGGCTGACATGCCCCAGGTAGCTGTGCCGCCTGGTTCTTTTAGAACGCGTCGATATAATCAAATACATTCGCCTTGTCATCAACCCTTGAACTATAGATTTCTTTTACCCGTTCTTTTTTCAGGGTATTGAATATTCATGGGAGGATTGTATTATCGTTTCCCTTCCGGCCTGCGTTCGGGGATGCGGGTGAAGGTCTTGCCCTCGGCGTTCCACTCAGGCGATACATATAGGCCGCAGTAGCACTGCCCGAATTGTTCTATATCAGGCTCCCTGTAATCGCACGGACAGATGATGTCTTTGTCCAATTCTTTATCATTCTTTGCCAACCTGCACGGACAGGAGCGATATCCGTAGCGTTCTTCGTTTGTGAGCAGGCCGCTGGTGAGGTCCACCACGGTCTCGCGTATGCGGTTAAGCTCAAAGCCCTGCTTGCGGGCAAAGCTGTCGAGTTTGTCAGCGAGTTCCTCAGGAGTCATCATCGTCCTCTGTGTTTGCGCCTATGGTCTTCTTCAGGTTATCGTCGCTGAAATCAAGCACCACTTCCTCCACCACCATGGTGGGGTAGGTGCCCTCGGGGTTGCACCTCTTGACCTCTTTTGTCGCAATCCACTGCTCTCCGCTTTTTAAGAGATCAACGTCCACGGTCTCGTACTCAAGGCCCATCTCTCCGAGTTTTTTCTTAAGCCACTTGCACATGGGGCAGGTGCTCAGGGTGTACAGCTTTATGCTCTTTGTATTGGGTTTTGCCATTGTCTTTTACCTATAAACATATTATCACATTGTTATCCGTTAAGGAAACCATGAAAAAACTTGCATCCCAGCACTTATTTCACTTTATTTCCATGAGCATTTGGGATAGAATAGAAAACACTTTTCTGTTTAAGGTCATAAGATAGTTTTAAGTCAGGAGATGCTTGATATGACAAGAGCCTTATTGCCCTTATTACATGGTGTGCTTATAGCCTTGGCAATCTTGCCTTTACTCATTGCCGCGCCCGGGGATGTCCTGGCGCATAGTTCCTCGAAAATGCAGAAAGAGATAAACGAGGCTGTGTCCGTGGTCACCACCGAGGCCGGGGCCAAGCTCGATACGTGCAATGAATCTCTTGATACCACCAGGAGCAACAATGCCCTGCTCATAGAGACCAATGCCAGGCTTATCTCCCAGATGGACGCGGGCAAGCTTGACTCTCTGGCCTCTGGCGCGGACCTGATGGGCAGGCTCTCCGAATGCGAGTTCCGCACCCGTGAGCTTGAGGACGACATAACAGAGAAACAGAACCAGATGAACGAGCTTGAGTATGAGGTGCAGGCATACTCTGACGAGGTCAGGGCGGTGCTTGAGGAGAAACAGGCACTTGTGGATCGCCAGAGGGCAGTGCGCGCTGAGGCAGAGGCCATACAGTTAGACCTCGACGCGCTTGCCGACGAGTTCGCTGTTGAGTTTGAAAACTCCATTGGCGAGGGCGTGATAGCCTATAGCCTCAGGCCCGGATATTTTTCCGTGACCCTCCGAAACGCTCTTTTGTTCAAGCCCGGGGGGGTTGATGTGACCAAAAAAGGCAAGGGCATGCTAAGGCGTGTGGCTGGAGCGCTTAAGAGCATGGACAACCTCAATAACTGGGATATCACCGTGGCCGGGCATACTGACAACATCGCTCCCGGCAAGGCGCTCCGCAAACGGTTCCCCACAAACTGGGAAATGAGCCAGGCCAGGGCCGTAAACATTATCCACTATCTGGTGGACGATGAGGGCTTTGAGCCCGCCCGCCTGGGTGCAAAAGGCTATGGGGAATACCGCCCGGAGGTCTCGAACAAGACCCGCCAGGGAAGGGCAAAGAACCTGAGAGTTGTCATCTCTGTGGTCAGGGCCCATGACGCGCCCCCTGCGCTCAATCCTCCGGATAGCGAGCCGGATACAGGGCCTGGGATAGGACCGGATATTGAGCATATGCTTGAGCCTGAACAGGAGATGCAGGAGATGCAGGAGATGCCGGAAATGCAGGAGATGCAGGAGATGCAGGATAACAACTGACCCTTTATTTGAGAAAGAGTTTTAGAACTAAAAATAGTTCACTTTAAGGAGGACAGGAGTGGGGAGATACGACGAAGTTTACAAGAGGAGTATGGAGGACCCTGAGGGTTTCTGGGCTGAGGCAGCCGAGGGTATCTCATGGTACAAGAAATGGGACAAGGTCCTGGACGACTCAAACCCGCCTTTTTACCGCTGGTTCGTGGGTGGAGAGATGAACACCTGCTACAACTGCCTTGACCGCCATGTGGAGAGCGGGCGCGGCGACCAGGTAGCCCTGATATATGACAGCCCGGTAACCAACACGATAGCAAAGTACACCTACACGGAGCTGACGGATATTGTCGCCAAGTTCGCCGGAGGCCTGAAGTCGCTCGGCCTTGAAAAGGGCGACAGGGCAATCATCTACATGCCCATGATCCCTGAGTCGGTAATTGCCATGCTCGCATGCGCCCGCATCGGTGTCATACACTCTGTTGTGTTTGGGGGGTTCGCGCCTCACGAGCTTGCTGTGCGCATTGAGGACGCAGAACCCAAGGTCATAATCTCCGCCTCGGGCGGTATTGAGGGCAAGAAGATAATCGAGTACAAGCCCATGCTGGAAAAGGCTATCGAGGAGTCCTCTCACAAGCCAGAGCATGTAGTGCTCTACCAGCGCCCGCAGATAAAAGAGCCAATGATGAAGGACAGGGACGTGGACTGGGTCGAGCTTGCTAAAGACGCCGAGCCCGCGGACTGTGTGCCCGTGAAGGCCACCGACCCCCTGTACATCCTTTATACCTCTGGCACCACAGGCATCCCAAAGGGTGTTATGCGCGACAACGGCGGCCACGCAGTGGCCCTGCACTGGTCTATGAAAAATATCTATGGAGTAGACGCCGGAGAGGTGTACTGGGCCGCCTCTGACGTGGGTTGGGTCGTGGGACATTCCTATATAGTGTACGCACCGCTCTTAAAGGGCTGCACCACCTTAATATTCGAGGGCAAGCCCGTTGGCACGCCCGATCCGGGTGCTTTCTGGCGCGTCATCTCACAGCACAAGGTCAGAACACTGTTTACCGCGCCTACCGCATTCCGCGCCATAAAGAAGGAAGATCCCAACGGCGAGTACATGAAGGACTACGACCTTGAGAGTTTCAAGTACCTCTTCCTGGCCGGCGAGCGCCTTGACCCGGACACGTACTACTGGGCCACCGAGAAGCTGAAGATCCCGGTGATCGACCACTGGTGGCAGACAGAGAGCGGATGGCCCATCGCGTCAAATCCGGTTGGCATAGAGGAGTTCAAGATAAAGGCCGGCTCGCCCACCAAGGCGGTGCCGGGCTACGACATACGCATACTCTCCGATGATGGTAAGGAACTTGAGCCTGGCCAGGAAGGGCTTGTTGTCTTGAAGCTGCCGCTTCCTCCGGGCACTCTGCCCACGCTCTGGCAGAACGACAAGCGCTTTACCGAGAGCTACATGGACGCATATCCCGGCTACTACTTCTCAAGCGACGGCGGCTTTGTTGACAAGGACGGCTATGTCTACATCATGGGCCGGGTGGACGACGTTATCAACTGTGCCGGGCACAGGCTCTCAACAGGCGGCATGGAAGAAGTCGTCTCAGACCACCAGGACGTTGCGGAGTGCGCGGTCTTTGGCGCGGGCGACCAGCTCAAGGGGCAGGTCCCGGTGGGGCTTTGCGTTCTCAAGGCCGGGGTGGAGACAGACCATAAGGATATCAAGAAGGCCCTTGTGAAGATGGTCAGAGAGCAGATAGGTCCCATTGCATGTTTCCGCGATGTTGCGGTGGTAAAGAGGCTCCCCAAGACGCGTTCGGGCAAGATCCTCAGGGCCACCATCAGGAAGATAGCGGATGGGCAGGAGTATAAAGTGCCCTCGACCATTGACGACCCTGCCGTACTTGACGAGATCGAGGAATCTCTCAAAGAAATAGGCTACGCCAAGAAGTACGACTAGTGACAATCGGGGCGGCCTGCTTGTGCGGCAGGCCGCCCTTTTTCTATTTCGTTCATAAGGTCACAAGGTCACAAGGTCAGAAGGTCAGAAGGTTATAAGGAGACCATAGCAGGCAATGGAGAAGGGCCCTGCATTTGAGGCTGTAACGGATTCGCTTGCAGAGGGCGTTATTGTTGTTGACGCCGATGGCATTCTTACGTTTTTTAACCCGGCGGCAGGGAGGATAACAGGGCTTGATGCCAAAGGGGTGTTAGGCAAGCAGGTGAAAGAAGCGCTGCCCGGCCTTGGCCTTCATGATACTGTGGAGAGCGGCAGGGGCTCTCGTGAGGTTGCCATCAGTTTCGGCCCGGTCAGTGTCGTTGCCACACGCAGGCCAATAATGGAAGAGGGCAAAGGCGTCACCGGCGCAGTGGCTGTGCTTAGGGACGTGACTAAAATTGAGAGCCTCTCAGCCGAGGTCAAGGACCTCAGGCAGAGCCGCCAGCTTCTGGAGTCTGTTATCGAGAGCATCAACGACGCCGTCAGCGTGGCCGACGCAAGCGGCAAGATGATAATAGTAAACCCCGCATACACGCGCCTTACGGGCTTGCCAAAGGAGGCGGTCATCGGGAAGCCCGCCACAGTGGACATAGCCGAGGGCGAGAGCATGCACATGCAGGTGCTTGGCACCGGAAACCCGGTGAGGAACGTCCCTCTTAAGGTTGGCCCTCTAAAGCGCGATGTGATAGTGCACGTGGCTCCCATAGAGATAGAGGGTGAGTTGGCAGGGAGCGTTGGCGTTATCCATGACATCTCGGAGATCAAGCGGCTCATGAAGGAGCTTACAGAGACCAGGGGGCTTCTCAGAAGGCTCAGGGCCCGCTATACCTGGGACGATATCACCGGCGAGAGCCCGGCCTTGAACTCGGCCAAGGAGCAGGCCCTGCGCGCGGCAGAGACCCCGGCCACCGTGCTTTTGCGTGGTGAGAGCGGAAACGGCAAAGAGCTCTTTGCCCATGCCATCCATAACGCAAGCGAGCGCCATGACGTGCAGTTCGTGAGCGTCAACTGCGCGGCAATTGCCGGGAGCCTGCTTGAGAGCGAGTTGTTCGGGTACGATGAAGGCGCGTTCACCGGCGCTCTAAAGGGCGGAAAGCGCGGGTTCTTTGAGGAGGCCCATGGCGGCACCATATTCCTTGACGAGATAGGAGAGCTTGGCCCGGCCACACAGAGCAAGCTGTTGCGTGTGCTTCAGGAGAGGGAGATTGTGCGCGTTGGAGGCACTAAACCCACTGCGGTGGATGTGCGCGTGATAGCTGCCACCAACGCTGACCTTGAGGCCATGATAAAGGAGGGCACGTTCCGCGAGGACCTGTACTACAGGCTGAACGTTGTGCCCATATTCCTTATCCCTCTGAGGGACCGCAGGGAGGACATCCCGCTGCTTGCCACCCAGATGCTCTTCAGGCTCAATGCTGAGTACCACAGGCTGGTGGAGCGGGTGAGCCAGGGGGCCATAAACGTTTTGATGAAGCACCACTGGCCGGGCAATGTGCGTGAGCTGCAAAACGTGCTGGGGCAGGCCATGCTCAATATGCGCCCGCAGGACAAGGTGATCGAGCCAGAGCACCTGCCCCTGAACAGGGCCGTCTCCGCCGCCGGGAGTGCTATCCAGACACCTGAGAAGATAAGAAAGCTCAAGCACGTTGTTGCCCAGAGCGAGGCCGACGCCATCAGGGCCGCACTCAGGAGTACCAAGGGCAACCGCACCGAGGCCGCGAGCCTCCTTGGCGTGTCGCTAAGGAGCATGTACTACAAGATAGAACGATACGGAATCTGATTCAGCGCATCTTATATGATTAAGGTACAGAATAAGCCGCTCGGGGTCACGGACCCTTTTGCTTAGGCTTATAGATAAAGAGAGGTTTATAAGTCCAGCCCGTGGCTGGTCGCGACTTCTTCTACCAAATCTACACTAAATCAGAGCCCGTATAGTGTTGTGGAAGGTTATATGATTATTGCAGTATAAGCTGTTTGTTGAATAACTAATAACGGAGGAATATATATGAAACTTGGAGAGTTTCAGATAGACTGGCTGCAGGGCGGGGTGTTCCGGATGGACGGGGGCTCCATGTTCGGCGTGGTGCCGCGCGCGCTCTGGTCCAGAAAGTATGCTGTTGATGATGAGGACAACTCCATCGAGCTCTTAAACGCCTGCATGCTGGTGCGCACGCCTGCTGGCAATGTGGTCATAGAGACAGGGTTTGGCAACAAGATAAGCGATAAGACCAAGAAGATATTCCGCATCGGCCCGGACTGGGACTTGCCCGGAAGCCTTGATGCCCTTGGGCTTAAGCGCGAGGACATAGATTACGTGATACTCACCCACTGCGATTTTGACCACGCAGGCGGGATCAGTATGATTGCCCAATCTGGACAGTCAGGGGAGCCGGAGCTTACTTTCCCAAATGCCATGCATGTGGTGCAAAAGCTGGAGTGGGAGGACGCACTGAGCCCGAACATCCGCTCAGCCAATACATACTTAGAAGAGAACTTCACCTTGCTTAAGGACTCTGACAAGCTGATGGTCGTAGAGGGCGACCATGAGGTGGTGCCGGGCGTACGCCTGGAGCTTACCGGCGGGCATACGCGGGGGCATCAGATCGTATGGATCGAGAGCGCAGGCGAGCACGCGGTGCATATGGCGGACCTTCTGCCCACGCACGCGCATCATAACCCGCTCTGGATCATGGCCTATGACAACTACCCCATGGACGCCATTGCCAAGAAGCAGGAACTACACAAGCGGGCCGAGGAGTTGAACGCATGGTATCTGCTGTACCACGATACATCCATGAAGGCCTGTAAGTTTGGAGAAAAGGGAAAAGTCATCGAGAAGGTTGAATAGCTTCTCGATTATATGAGAATTATTCCAACAGGGCCGCCATTGTTACTGGCGGCCTTGTTGTCTGTATGATGAATGCAGCCATCCTCATTCTCGTGCGTGCATTATTTATCAGAGACGGTCCACGTATTCTTTTCTTACAATTGATACGACAGAGGTTATCAGCCCCTCTGAGGCCAATACCCCTGATACGGTGTCGGTTAAGAAACTGCCTGTCCAGAGGGCCTGTTTATTATCGGACGCTCCCCTTGTGACCTCAAGGTTAGGCAAGCTCCCTGAGAGGTCTTTCCAGAGTTCATAAATAATTCCCTTGGCCTTTGTAGGTGGGTGCTCAGAGAATGCGCTTTTCACGGCAAGTATAATCTCGCCATCGGCTATGACAATTATACTTGTCAGTTCTTCGTCATTTACTGGCACGAAGAAGTAGACAGTGCCGTGGTCAATGCCGTGTTCTATTAGATTCAGATCGTAACCGTTTCCGTCATCCCTGAACCCCGACTCTTGCATGTGCGCGCTGGTTTTCTCCAGTGTGCCAAGCGGTGCATCTCCGGATATACCCCATGGGCTTGGAACAATAATTGAGACGACCTTGTCGAACGCGTCGGAACAGGCTGTTAGTCCCAATAGGCCCATGCTGAGAACGAGCAGGGGTATAATAATCCAAAGAGTTTTCCTCATTATAGAAGCCTTTCTTATAACCGGAACTGGCGAATTTCCTTATTGTATCACAGTATATGAGTCTCCATGAGACAAGGGTTGAATGCAGCTTGACATACTAAATGAGAACGGTTATCATTATCATAATATGTCACCTGAACAGGCCTTCATAGAGTATCTGGACAAGAACGGGCTGCGCCTCACCGGTCAGCGCAGGCTCATCCTCGATGTTTTCCTAAAGAAAGAGGGTCATTTTACCTCTGAGGAGCTATATGCACTCGTAAGCGAACACGACAACACCATAGGGCAGGCAACTGTATACAGGAACATCAAGCACCTGACCAGCGCGGGCCTGGCCCGGCAGTGCGATTTTGGCGACGGGCCAGTGTATTACGAGCACAAGTACGGGCATGAGCACCATGACCACATACTTTGTACTGTCTGCGGCAAGCGGACCGAGGTGTACAGCGAGAAGATTGAGCGGCTCCAAAGGAGGCTGTCCGAGGAGCACGGCTATACCCTCCAGGGGCACAAGCTTTATCTATACGGCATATGCGGTGGTTGCGGTAGCAAGTAATATATTTTTTACTCGTAACATGATAATGGTTATCATTATCGCTAATAACTGAGAGATCATGACAGGAGGAGAGCTTAGATGATGAAGAGAATAATTACTTTGGCAACGCTTGTTGCGATGCTTTTCATTCAGACAGTGGCCGCAGTGGCAGCAGACGAGCTTGTTATCTATACGGCAAGGAAAGAGCATCTGGTAAAGCCGCTTTTTGACGCCTACACGCAGAAGACAGGCGTGGAGATCAAGTACATCACGGACAAGGCAGGCCCGTTGCTTCAGAGGCTGAAGGCCGAGGGGAAGAACACGCCGGCTGACCTGCTCATAACCGTGGACGCGGGAAACCTCTGGTATGCGGCAAAGGAGGGCATTCTGCAGCCAGTGGATTCTGATGTGCTTGAGGCAAACGTGCCCGCGCATTTCAGGGACCCGGGCAACCGCTGGTTCGGGCTGTCTGTAAGGGCGCGCACTATCGTATACAGCACTGAGCGCGTGAAGCCCTCTGATATGAGCACCTATGAGGCCCTGGCCGACCCCAAGTGGAAGGGCAGGTTGTGCTTGAGGACATCCAAGAAGGTATACAACCAGTCGCTTGTGGCTATGATGATAGCCGAGCATGGTGCTGAAAAGACAGAGGCCATAGTGCGCGGCTGGGTGGACAACCTGGCACGAAAGCCCTTTAGCAACGATACCAAGACGATGCAGGCCATAAATGCGGGCCTGTGTGACATTGGCGTAGTGAACACCTATTACTTTGGAAGGCTGTTGAAAAAGGAACCAGGCCTTCCTCTTTCGCTTTTCTGGCCCAACCAGGCGGCAAACGGCGTACATGTGAACGTCTCGGGCGCGGGTGTCACGACACATGCCGGAAACAGGGACGAGGCGGTGAGGTTTATCGAATGGCTCTCATCAAAAGAGGCCCAGAGCATGTTTGCTGACTCCAATATGGAGTATCCGGTAAACGCCGGGGTTGAGGCCCATCCCATAGTCAGGTCATGGGGAAAGTTCAAGGGCAACGAGATCAACGTGTCTCAGGCCGGGAAGTACCAGAGCGAGGCCATAAGGCTGATGGACCGTGCAAGATATAAGTAAAGGCATAAGCCTCCGGCTCACTCGTGCCAGTTTTTCCTGGATGCCCAGGATGGACGGTTGGCGTGCGGGAGCTGTGCTGCTTGCTGCCGTGGCAGCGGTGCCTCTTGTGTTCATATTCGTCACTGCTGCCTCTCCTTCGGGCCCATCGCAAGAGATATGGAAGCACCTGAGCGAGACCCTGCTTGCTGAGCTGCTTATAAATTCCTTTGTGCTCGTGGCGGGTGTTTCCGTTGGCACGCTTCTGCTTGGCGTGGGCCTGGCATGGCTCACGGCCATATACGATTATCCGGGCAGGGGGTTTTTCAGCTGGGCCCTGATGCTCCCGCTGGCAATTCCCGCCTATGTGTTCGCCTTTGTTTTCCTTGGGGTGTTTGATTTCATGGGCCCTGTGCAGGGCCTGCTCAGGGACTGGTTCGGGCCTGCTGGCGTAAGCATGCCCGACGTTAGCTCCTCCGGCGGGGTGATAGCCGTCATGACGCTTGTGCTCTACCCGTATGTCTACCTGCTTACAAGAAACGCGTTCATGACGCAGGGCAGAGGGCCCATGGAGGTCTCGCGCATGCTGGGCCACGGTGGGGCTGGCAGCTTTTTCAGGGTCATGCTCCCCATGGCGAGGCCGTGGATAGCGGGCGGGCTGATGCTTGTGGTAATGGAGACACTCGCGGATTTCGGCACAGTGTCCATATTCAACTACAACACTTTCACTACTGCGATATACAAGGCATGGTTCGGTTTCTTCTCCCTTGAGGCTGCTGCACAGCTGTCCTCCATATTGGTGGTGATAGTGCTCCTCCTGCTCGTGCTGGAGCAGCGCACAAGGGCGAATATCAGATACACAAGGGGAGGGCGCGAGGCGGTGGCGGCCAGTGCCATAAAGCTTGAGGGTTTTTATAAATGGATGGCCACGGGCGTCTCGTCCGCTGTGTTTGCCGTTGCCTTTGCCCTGCCTGTTGTACAGCTGGTACTGTGGGCTGTGGAGGTCTATGAGCTTGAGTTCGGCCCCATATATATCTCCTACCTGTGGCACACGCTGGCCCTTGGGGGCATGAGCGCATCAGTGGTTGCTGTGCTTGCCCTGATGCTGGCCTACGCAAAGCGTCTGCACGATGACTCGTTCATGAGGCTGCTTGCGAGAATTGCCACACTGGGTTATGCGCTTCCGGGCACGGTGCTGGCTGTGGGCATATTCGTGCCAGTGGCGAAGCTTGATAACCTTTTGATAAGCGTACTGGGGCTTGAGGCTGGGGCAGTGCTTAAGGGTACTGTGCCTGTGCTTGTGGCCGCCTACGCGATCAGGTTCATGGCAGCTGGATTTAATTCCATAGACAGTGCGCTCCAGAGGATAACAAGTAGCGTTGACGAGGCCTCAAGGCTACTGGGCCAGTCGGGCCTGAGGCTCCTGGGGCGCGTGCATATCCCGCTTCTGAGGGGCGGGATCATCACCGCCGCGGTGCTGGTGCTGGTGGACGTGATGAAGGAGATGCCCATAACGCTCATGATGCGTCCTTTCGGGTGGGACACGCTGGCGGTGAAGATATTCGAGCTTACAAGCGAGGGCCAGTGGGAGCGCGCCGCGCTTCCGGCAATCGTGCTGGTTATTGCAGGTCTTCTGCCGGTCTTCATCCTTACTAGACAGGGGGATGATAAATGAACAAGCCCCTTGAGCTTGATGGCATCTCTGTGAGCTATGGCGAGCATGTGGTAGTGGATGCCTTGAGCCTTGCGCTTGATAAGGGTGAGATAGGGTGTCTGCTTGGACCAAGCGGGTGCGGGAAGACCACTGTGCTCAGGGCCATAGCAGGGCTAGAGCCGGTGGTCAGTGGCCGGGTGCTGGTAAACGGCCTGGTCTTCAGCTCTGCCGCACGGACGCTTGAGCCTGAAAAACGTAAAATTGGCATGGTGTTTCAGGACTACGCCCTGTTCCCTCATATGAATGTTGCGCGCAATGCGGGTTTCGGGCTCCATGGCCTGACAAAGGTTGAGCAGAAGGCGCGTGTTGCGGAACTGCTGGAGGTCGTAGGTCTTAAGGGGCTTGAGGGGAAGATGCCGCATGAACTCTCAGGCGGGCAGGCTCAGAGGCTGGCCCTTGCTCGCGCCCTTGCCCCTGAGCCTGAGCTTATCCTCATGGACGAGCCGTTCTCGAACCTGGACGTAGCCCTGAGGGAGAAGCTCTCCATGCAGGTGCGCCAGATACTGAAAGATGCGGGGACCACCGCCTTGATAGTCACGCATAACCACCTGGAGGCATTCGCCATTGCCGATCGAGTAGGCGTGCTCAACAATGGCAGGCTGGAGCAGTGGGACACAGCGCATAACATATACCACCTGCCAGCAAGCACTTTTGTGGCGGATTTCATGGGAGAGGGCACCCTGGTGCGGGGCCAGGTGGTCTCAAAAGACAAGGTGCAGACCGGGATCGGTGAGCTTGTGGGCCGGTTCTCAAGCCCATGTGAGAAGGGCTGCGAGGTGGAGGTGCTTATCCGCCCCGACGACGTGATCCATGATGATGAGAGCCCTGTGAGGGCGCGCGTTAAGGCAAAGAACTTCCGGGGCGCAAGCATTCTTTATACGCTTGAGCTGGAAAGCGGCGAGCGGGTGCTGAGTCTGGCCCCCAGCCACCATGACCATCCTGTGGGCGGGTTTGTTGGCATACGGGCGGAGGTTTACGATATTGTGCTCTTTACCAGAGACCCCAATTTGTGCAAAGAAGACATCTGTAGAGTGCCTTCCTGATTACTCCGCCAAGGGGGGGGAGGATCGTTTTGACAAAAAATTAAGGCAACGATTTTTCAAGGGGTATGTTCGAACGTGTGATAGAATCAAATTGTTCAGGGGGGAAGTTTCGTGGACCAGAGAAATATCTATATCAAAGAGCATCTTGACGACCTGTTCAAGGTCTGGTTCAGGCGTGTGCTCCTCGTCTACCTCGGCATATTCATCCTCTCATTCCTGTCCGATTATGCAATGACCGGAGGGGATATCGCACGCTTTGCCATGCAGCGCGCCATAATTGCCGCGTTCCTTGTGGGGGTGTACTTCCTTGCACGGAGGCTGGACGGCTCTGCGGTGGAGACTCACAGGCTGATAGCGTACGCATGTGTCGCGATGCTCATGGTCTCTCTGGACATGCGCATCATGGCCACCGGAGGACATGCTTCTCAATACTCAGTTGGGGCGCTTCTTCTTGTGGTGCTTTTTGTGGGTTTTATACCGGCAAATAGAAGATACTATGCAACGTGCTCATTGATCATTTACGGGTTCTACATTGCGCCCATACTGTTCTTTGATACGGTGACGGATCACGATGGTTTCATGATGAAGAACATCGCTCTTATGATTCTCATCATAACCATGGTGACCCTCAGGATCATTTACTCAAGGAGGCTTAACACCGAGCTTGAGATGCGCTTTGAGCTTGAGATGTACAGGGACAATTTGGAGGACCTCGTGGAGGAGCGCACGGCAAAGCTTACCTCGGCCCTTAGCGATAAGGACGCACTCTTAAGCGAGGTGCACCACCGCGTGAAGAACAACATGCAGGTGATCTCCTCTCTTGCAAGCCTGCAGGCAAAAATGGTGGAAGGCGTGGAGGTCAAGGCGCTATTTAAGAAGAACAGCGACCGCATTCGCTCCATGGCCCTTGTGCACGAGATGGTATACCGCAACAACGAGTTCACGGGCCTTGCGGTGGATGAGTATTTAGAGGCCTTGCTCTCAGAGATGTTCAAGCCCTATAAGCTCATGGGGAAGGACGTGTCCTACGATGTGCTGGCCGGTGGAGTCAGGCTTGATACTGACAGGCTCGTGCCTTGTGGGCTTATAGTCAACGAGCTTGTAAGCAACGCTTTTTCTCATGCCTTTGGCCCGGACTCAAAGGGCGGGCTGGTGGAGGTTGGGATGGAGAGCGTGGGGCATGGTGGATACAGGCTCTTTGTACATGACAACGGTCAGGGTATACCAGGGGATGTGGATACGTCCTCGGATGCTGGCACGCTTGGTTTCATGCTAGTGCACAGCCTTGTAGGACAACTTGAGGGTGAAGTGACCATAAATTCCGCCGAATCAGAAAAAGGCGCCGAGGTCGTAGTGGTATTTGGCTCTCAGGCTGAGAAAAACCTCCCAGGGCACGAGCACCATCCTGATTTTTCCACTAGAATATAAGTAAGCAAGAGTGCAACTAAGGAAGATCCCAGAAAGAGCATGTGAGGGTCAAAATGCCTGTGTCCGTACTGATAGTTGAGGACGAACTAGTGATAGCCATGGACCTGCGCCTGAGCTTGGAGGCCATGGGGTATTATGTGCCGGCCATTGCTTTCTCAGGCCCCGACGCCATCTTGCAGGCAGCAACGCTCAGGCCCGATATCATACTTATGGACATAAAGCTCAAGGGCGAGATGGACGGCATATCTGCGGTGGAGCATATCAAGAGGGAGATGGACGTGCAGGTGATATACGTTACGGGCAATTCGGACGATAGCACGACGGAGCGGGCCATGCTGACCGAACCGGCAGGATATATAAAGAAGCCTGTTGTAGAGGACCTTCTGCGCAATACTCTCAAGAAGGCCGAGGCTGCCTAGTTTTGATCTTAGTAAACCCTCAAGGAAGCGGAGTATGGGTCGAGCACCAATGTGGTGGTAGTGGTGATAAGCCCCTCTGATTCCCATAGGCCGGTCACGCCGGAGGCGGAGAACCGGCCTGTCCAGAGGGCGGGTGTGTCGGTGGAGGCTCCCCTTGTGACACTTAGTTTGGGCAGCCTGCCGGAGAGCTTCTTCCAGAGGTCGTTCATCAGGCCCTTGCCGGCTGTGGGGGGATTTTCCACGAAGGCCGTGCGCATTGCAAGTATCTTTTCGTCCTCAACTATCAGTATTACACTGGTGCGGTCGTTATCATTGGCGCGGGTGAAGAAATGGACCGTGCCATCGCTAATAAAGTTGAGTTCATGCATGTCCCCTGAGTCCTGGTATCCAAGCTCCTGAAGATAAGCGCTGGTTTTCTCAAACGTGCCAAGGGGTGCTTCTTTTGATATCCCCCATGGGTTTGGCAGGACCATGGATATGAGGGCCTCGCAGGCAAGGAGACCAAGGCTGAGTATCAGGAGCAAGGCGGCCAGGCATACGGTCTTTTTCATATTTGAGCACCTTAAGCAGGTCAGGGTCTGATATATTCCGCGTGATTAATTCTATCACAGTGCGGTACAGGCTGGAAGGACCGTATTTGAGTTGAAAGACAAGAGGTGGAGGAGGACTTGGCATGCCCCCCTCCACCTTTAAGGAGGTTACTCTTTCTGTTTTATGCTCTCTGGAGCACGCCGCCCCTGATGCCAAGCACCGTGGTCTCTACCTTGACCGTTGTGCCCGAGAGCTCGGCGGCCTTCTCCACTATCATCTTCATGCCCTGGCAGCAGGGCACTTCCATTATCAGGACTGACACGCTTTTTGGCTCTGCTTCCTGGAATATCTCGGTTATCTTTTCAAGGTATAGTTGCCCGTCGTCGAGTTTGGGGCATCCGATGAGCAGGGACTTTCCGGCAAGGTACTCGCTCTGGAAGTTAGGTGTGGCAAAGGCCGTACAGTCCGAAGCGATTAGGATGTCCGCGTTCTTTAAAAACGGCGCTGTTGGGGGCACGAGCATGAGTTGTACTGGCCAGTGGCCAAGGGTCGAGGGTGTGTCGCTATCTGAGAGTGGTTGGGCCTTGGTCTCTCTGAGCATCCTGAGTCCCACCGAGGGACATGCAGCCGGGGCCTTCGGCGCTTCTGTTTCGGGCGCGTGCTGGGGGACGAATTCGCGTCCCTGTGAGGCATGGAGCTTTTTTACCGCTTCCTCGTCATAACCGTCCGCCTCGCGCTCTATGACCTTAAGCGCACCCTCGGGGCAGTGGCCAAGGCATGCGCCAAGGCCATCGCAGTAGAGGTCCGCCACGAGCTTTGCCTTGCCATCTACTATCTGTATTGCGCCCTCAGCGCAGTTTGGCACGCAGTCGCCGCAACCTGTGCAGAGGTCCTCGTTTATCTCGATTATCTTTCTTGTGTCCATGTGTGATTCCTCCTTTGTATTCTGGGTCTATCATAAACCCTGGAGCAAATAATTGATATGATTTTGCTCACATACGGGGATGTGAGGGGTTAGGGTCTTATAGCATGGTGTCTGGCCCCATGGTTACAGTAGGAGTTTCCCCTGTTGACTGTATCCTTGATTAAGTTTAGTATCAAACGATTGTTTAGGATGTGAACCCTGTACATTCGAGTCAATACAATATTAACGGCATTGTATTGATTGGGAAAGGCGTTCAATGAGTATCAGAAGGAACTGCTGGGATTTTCACGAGTGCAGGCTCATGGGGAAGTGCCCGGCCAGTACTGACAAGAGGCTGGACGGAGTGCACAAGGGCATAAACGCGGGGCGTGCGTGCTGGGTGCTCATGGGTACGCTGTGCGATACGGCGCACCCTGGCATGAACTGCGAGACCTGCATGTTCTACCGGAGCGTGGTCCGGCTGGAGGGGCCGGGTTTCAAGTTCTCGGAAGTGCTGAACGACCAGAAGTGGCCTGATAGTTGATAGTTGGTAATTGACAAGCAGGCTCCCTGGTCGATGCTGTTCTGATATATCCTCGTTAATGCCAGCTTTACGACGCTGTGACGTAATCCGATAGTACCTTTACCTCGCCCTTCAGGTCTTCGATCTCAGCAAAGGCCAGGTTGCGGATGGAGAGCACGTATATCAGCTGGCTGCCGTCAAAGACAGGCAGGTGGCGGATGCCCTTTGCGCTCATTACCTGGGCCGCGTGCTCAAGCGTGTCTCCAGGCTCCACGAACCGGAGCTTGTGGCTCATAATATCTGAGACCTTTACCTCGTAAATGTTCTCGCATCTTGCCAGGCAGCGCGTTACGTCGTGCTCGGTGACGATGCCCTTGTACTTGTCATCATCCTTGACAAGCATGCACCCGACGTGGCTGTGCATCATTTTTTTACTACGGATGTGAGTTTCTCATCCGGCGAGACCCAGTGTATCTCCCTTGGTTGACCCCCGATGATGTCGCTTACTTTCTTGCTCATATCTCCCTCCCTAAGATGGTTCTTACTTAAAGGCTATTCCTGCTTTTTGACACTGTCAACCATATATTTCAGCCATGCCTTGGGGAAAGCGTAATTATCCTCTAAAATCAATTGAGTTGCGTGTTTTTTACATGCCAGGAAGAGGGGCGGAGCTTGACGGTAATATAAACTGGCCCCGGTTTATAAAAGCAATTTTGGCTCAGGCAGTGTGTTGGATACAGTAAACAGGAGAGAGCCGGTACTTTGGGGGTTTGAGAATTTTATGAACAATGCATGGCGTGCCCATGTGCTTTCTCGATTAGTTGACAGCCCTCTAGGCACTATCCCTCCCCGCACATGCACCATACACAAGAGCGTTCTTCGTGAATGCAGCTTTATCCTTGAGCCTGCTTCATAGCCTTCATGCCTCCAGTCCCTGGAATCACAGCTTGAAGCTCCGTAGCCTGAGGGCGTTGCCAATGACCGAGACAGAGCTGAAGCTCATTGCCGCTGCGGCGAATATAGGGCTAAGTAATATGCCAAAAAACGGGTATAGCACCCCTGCGGCGATTGGGACCCCGAGGGCGTTATAGGCGAATGCCCAGAAAAGGTTCTGTTTTATGTTGCGCATGGTTGCCCTACTAAGGCCCCTGGCTCGTACAATGCCGCGAAGGTCTCCTTTTACCAGAGTGACTCCCGCGCTTTCCATTGCAACGTCCGTCCCGGTGCCCATAGCTATACCAACATGTGCCTGAGCAAGCGCTGGGGCATCGTTGATCCCGTCACCTGCCATGGCAACGACCTTGCCCTCGTCTTGAAGGCGCTTGACCATCTCGGCCTTCTGGTCAGGGAGCACCTCTGCGATCACCTCGTCGATCCCGATCTTTCTTGATACTGCCTCTGCGGTGGTGCGGTTGTCTCCGGTAAGCATAACTATGCGGACACCGTCCTTATGCAGCTGGCTTATGGCCTCGGCAGTCGTCTCCTTAACAGGGTCGGCAACTCCTATAAGGCCTGCTGCCTTTCCATCAATTGACAGAAACATAACTGTCTGGCCTTCGCCCCTCATGGCCTCGGCCTTGCCGGATAACTCGCTAATATCTATGCCTAAGGTCTCAAGCATCGCACGATTGCCCAGGGCAATTTTCCTGCCTGCAACATTGCCTGAAACGCCTTTGCCCGTTATTGACTCAAATGACTCCACCTTCTCAAGCCGGATCCCTTCTTCCTGCGCCCCTGATACGATTGCCTCTGCCAGGGGATGCTCACTGCCCTGCTCGATGCTGCCGCCATGAAGAAGCAGGTCCTCTTTATCGAATTCTCCATAAGGGACCACATCAACGACTTTCGGCTTGCCCTCTGTGAGCGTACCGGTCTTGTCCACCACAAGGGTATCTACCTGTCTCATTACCTCTATGGCTTCGGCGTTCTTAAAGAGCACTCCGGCTGAAGCTCCCTTGCCTGCCGCTACCATTATGGACATGGGTGTTGCCAGCCCAAGGGCGCAGGGACAGGCTATGATCAATACCGCGACCGCATTAATAAGGGCAATGGCCATTGCCGGCTCCGGCCCCCATAGAGACCAGACGATGAAAGTCAATATCGCCACGGCCAGAACGACCTGGACAAAGTAAGCGGCAACGGTATCCGCAAGCTTTTGGATGGGAGCACGGCTCCTTTGCGCCTCTGCGACCATCTGGACGATCTGGGCCAGCAGTGTATCGGCTCCCACTTTTTCAGCCTTCATGATAACGGACCCTGTGCCGTTAACCGTAGCTCCTATTACCTTGTCGCCTTCCGTTTTCAAGACAGGGATAGGCTCCCCAGAGACCATGGACTCGTCAATTGAGCTTGAGCCTTCAACAACAATGCCGTCCACCGGGACCTTCTCACCAGGGCGCACCCTGAGCAGGTCGCCCGGATGTACTTGCTCCAGAGGGATGTCTTCCTCAACTCCATCCCTGACCCGGCGGGCGGTCTTTGGGGCAAGCCCCAACAGTGCCTTGATAGCCGCCCCGGTCTGGCTCCTTGCCTTTAGTTCCAGCACCTGCCCAAGGAGAACAAGCGTTACTATTACAGCCGCAGCCTCGAAATAAACAGCTACTTCACCGGACGCGCCCCTGAAGGACGGTGGGAATATCTCAGGGAACAATGTCGCAACAACGCTGTATACATAGGCAACACCGGTGCCCATGCCTATTAACGTGAACATGTTGAGATTCCGGGTAACCACCGACTGCCAGCCTCGTACAAAGAACGGCCAGCCTCCCCACAGGACAACAGGCGTGGCAAGGGCCAGCTCGAACCATTTGAGGGCATTGGCGGGGATGCTGTGAAGGACGGAAGCTATGCCCGGTATCAGGCCTCCCATGGTGATAATAACAAGAGGGATGGAAAGAACAACGCTGACCTTGAAACGTCTTGACATATCCAACAGCTCAGGGTTTTCGTCTTCTTCGGCAGATACGGTCTTCTGCTCAAGGGCCATCCCGCATTTTGGACAGTTGCCTGGCTCGTCCTTTATGATCTCCGGATGCATCGGGCAGGTCCACTCGGGCGTGGAAAGATTTATTGAAGGAACGACAGCTTCAAGTGCCATTCCGCATTTTGGGCATGGACCTGCCCCCTGCTGCCTGACCTCCGGGTGCATGGGGCAGGTATAAGTATCGTTGTCTTCTGTTCTTGCGTGCTCGTGCTGATGTCCGTGCTCATGGCTATTGCCGTGTTCATGGTTATGCCCATGCTCATGTTCCTCAGTGTGCACTTCGCCCACATATTGTTCAGGGCTTCCATTGAACTTATCCCTGCATGATTCAGAGCAGAAATGATAGGCCGCTCCATTATGGACAGATGTTCCGATGGACGCTTCTTCCTCGATCGTCATCTTGCATACAGGGTCAGTAACTTTCATATTTCCCTCTCTGTTGGGAGACTTTCCTTAATATTAATAACTCTTGGCAACCGTCTAATTAATTGTATACCTTCTTGAAGTCTTGCGCAATATAATTATTGATGGCCTCAAGTACACGCTCTATCCCCGCACATGCACCATACACATGAGCAATCCTCGTGGTTGCAGCTTCTATCTTTGACCCTGCTCGCATAATTCCTTTTTGCAAGGGGCAGGAGAAGGTGTTTTAGGGGAGAATGGTTATAATGCTTCAGAAGAAATCCGCGAGGGTCGCCTCTTGTAAACTTCCTTGCAATATGCCTGTAGCCTGCCTTGCCGGATTTTTCTAAAAGATACCTGTTAATGAGAGATGTCTCCAGCATTGGCTTAAGTTCTTTTTTCCAGAGTACGTCGTAATCCGAACCGTCTATAAAACTTTTTGCGGCAAGATAACCTGAAAGGATCGCATGCTTCATACCGAACCCCCAAAGGCAGTCCTGGAACCCCGCTGATTCACCAACATAAAGTTTTTCATGGCGGACCTGCGTATCACGCAGGAAGAAATTCGCGTAGCCTGCAAACCTTCGCTTATTTTTAATATCATGTTTGATGTCCAGTTCCATCTTGTCCGAGAAAAATCGCATCGTATTTTCAAAGCATTCGTCGCCTCTTCTGTAATCCTTATAAAGGATGGTGGCCATTGTCCCATATCCCTGGTTCACAAGAAGGTACGCATAGCCCTTTGGGGCTATACTGTCATCAAGGGCCACGACTGCCTTGTCATCCAGGTCCGTATTGAAAGTTATACCTATGGCAATGGCATCGGCCCCTTTTGGGCCGGTCCCAACAATGGCCCTTCCAGCAAGTTTGTCCAGGCGATGCTCGAAAAGTATCTCAACACCCAGTGACAAGGCCTGTTCCTTTAGCCCCATGTCAAGAGATCCGGGCATGCTTCCTCTTTTAACAAGGTAGAAAATGGGTTTGTCTGATCTCATTTCAGCGGGGAGAATTCCAGGGGCATACACAGTGCCTTTGTAATATGGGGCACAGAGAAAATTTATCTCGATGCCTATGTCTTTCAGCGTCTCCGTAATGTCTTTTTCTGAACTCCAGTTATCGAGCCCCTGAAAATCCCCGTTCAGGCGGTGGCCGACATCAGGGGATTGTTCATAAACAGTAACTGGAAATCCATGTTTGCGAAGGACAATGGCGGCTGCCAATCCCGCAGGTCCTGCACCTATGATCTTCACATTGTCCTTCATATATTTATGGGTATCCTCACATACCATCTTGAAGTAAATATGAATTCATCGCCCGGCCTGATACCGTACTTATTGGCCAGGGAGTAATCAACGACAATGCCCCTGCTGTCCCCGGCGGCGCTGCCCTCAATAATCGTGGAAGGCCCGCCTCCGGTGTCGTAGAGGAGGATGTATACGGGAGTCAGGACATTATCAACATTGTGGATGATCGAGAGGGCTGTTATCGGATACGCATATTTTATGCCTTCCATTGCCTCTACATCACTGCGTGCTGTCTGCGGGATAGACGACCTGACCGCGATAAAGTTCCTTACACCCGCCTGTGTCAGCACAAGATCTCCATTGCGCTTTAGCGCCATGCGTTTGAGTTGATAGTATTGGCCCTGCTCAAAACCTCCCAATATGAGAATGACCGCTATTACCGCTCCAAGCGCAACAGCCGTGAGCACGGTGCGCACAGGGTCCAGCTGTAACTGGCGTAATGCAAGCCTTAGCATGTCAGGCCTGTCATCCAGCACCGGGTTTCATTTAAAATGCTGGCGCTCATTACGTTGCCTGCTCCTCCAGTTCCTTTGCTTTCTTGATGAATTTCAGGCGTACAACATCCTCTTCCGGGTATATCCGATAGTTCGATTGAGTTCTGGCCGGCTCATCTATCAAGCTCCGCCTCTCATAAAAACGGACAGTATCAGTGCTGACACCTGCTTTTTCAGCCAGCTTTCCAATGGTCATCCTACTCATAATATTACCTCCTGCATTGCTTCTGCGTTATCTTGTTAGCATTATAAACCTTAGACTAAGGTCTAATGTCAAGGGTTATTTGTATGTCTTTGAAATATTTATCTATTTATTGGGCACCAGTGCCCTTATACCCCGTGGGGCACCAGTGCCCTTATACCCCGTGGTCTCTGCCACGGGCAGTAGAACTCCATGCCTTTATAGATACCCTGTGGTCTCTGCCAGTCGTGAGCGACTCGTGCCGACAGGGAGGTCCATTGAGACAGAATCTGAACCAGGGAAGGGGGCTTCTCTTTGACGAGATGAAATGTGTCCCTGTTTAATTATGAGAAAAGCCCAACGTAAAATCCTTTTACAGGCTCTCAATTACTAATATTTCCAGTGGCTCGATCAGTTATGATCTAATCATTATTATTAATTTGAATTATACCCCCTATAAGTTTTACTCTAAAATAGAGCAAATCACGCACCAAGGGGAGGGGTAATCATGGACCAAGAACAGAAGGCATCCAATAAGGGTCCAGGCACAGGTTTGGGTACAGGGTTGGCGATAAGATTCAGGTTCCTGCTGCCTCCGCACATAGAGGTATTGCTCCCGGGGCTGTTTCTTACTTCCATAATCTCAGCCCTTGCGCTGCATACGGGTGCCGAGCTTCACTATGTAACCCCGCTTATATCGGCCATGCTCATGGGCATTGTGCTAAGAAACGCCTTTATCATTCCACCGGCGTACATGCCCGGCATCTTCTACTCCATGCGCCAGATACTCCGCTTTGCGGTGGTGCTGCTTGGGGTGAGGATCACTTTTGGCAACATAACCAGCCTCGGGTGGGAGGGGCTCACAGTGGCGCTTTTACCTCTTGCGCTCACAATGGCCCTGACCATTGCGCTTGGGAGGCTCTTAAGTGCCAACTCGTCAAGGACGCTCCTTATCGCCACGGGCACGTCCATCTGCGGGGCATCGGCAATACTCACGGCTGGCGCCATAATCCGTGCCAAGGAAGACGACGTCATAGTAGCCATAAGCTCCATAACCATCTTCGGCACCATCTCCATGCTCGCCTACCCGGCGCTCTACAAGCTGGGTGTTATAGCCCTTACCCCGGAGCAGTACGGATACTGGACCGGGGCCTCCATACACGAGGTGGCGCAGGTTGTGGCAGCGGCCTTTGGCGGCAGTGAGACAAGCGGCGAGATCGGTATCATAGTGAAGCTCACGAGGGTGGCGGCTCTCATCCCGGTGGCCTTCATGCTGTCCTACTTCGCCGCCATGAAGAACATAAAGGAGGGTAGTGAAGATCAGGGGGCCTCCGGAGTCGCCTTCCCCTTTTTCCTGGTTGGTTTCATAGCCATGGTCTTCATGAACTCATTTGAGTTCTTTACCCCGAAGGCCGTTGGGTGGATAGAGCTTTTTGACGTGTTCCTGCTCACAATGGCAATGGCGGGCATGGGGCTTGAGACGGATTTTGGGAAGCTCAAAAACGTAGGCTTAAGGCCCATGATCTTAAGCATATTCGCAACCGGGTTCATCGCCGCGTCGAGCCTGGCACTGATCAAGCTCCTTATAAAGTGAACAAAAGGGCGCGTCCCTGTTTAATTGAGTTCGGATGTCGTTGACCTGAATCAAGGGAGGGGGTTTATGGATTAAACAGACCGTCCCCATATATTTATCCATCAAACAGGACCTACTCCTCGGCCAGGGGGTATAGCTCCGTGTTCTCGCGCTCAATGCGGCTCTTGAGGGTCGAGATCATCTGGTCGGTCTGTCTGATGAACTCGGCGGGCTCATCCAGTATATCCTGAGACATGCCCCATACGCTCATGTAGCTCTTGAACGAATTTGCCAGGTTGCCCATCTCCTGCATGTAATACAGTGAGACAGAGCGCACATTCTCCTGAGGATGCTCAAGGAGCTTCGGATAGAGGCTGTTGTCCTCCATGGCCAGGTGCACGTTTAGCTTTCCGGCCAGCTTGTTCAGCAGGGAGTGGACCTTGCGCGCATCCTGGGTTAAGATCGATACATCCAGGAACTCAGATATGTCTCCGGTGATCTTCAGCAGCGAATCGTGCTGTGTCCTGTATACTTCCGTATCAATCAAGCTGACACCCCCCGGCTATATCTGTAACTGTATCAGATGGGATATAGCTATTAGATGATATATATCATACTTTAAGGAAATAAGTAAGAGGGGGAGGGGGTGTGTATCCTGATTAATGAACCACTGGTCAATGAGCCACTGGCTGAGGGTATAGTATAATTATCCAGATGGATAACAAGTTTGAATACGACCTGAGAACGGTCCTTGGGTTCCTGGTACTCATTGCCGGCATCGTGCTTGGACTGTGGCTGGCGTGGTGGCTCAACTTCAGGGGCAATGTGATAGAGATACTGCATGCCGTGAAGATGAGCCTTCCGGGCTGGACATGGACCCTGATGAGGTACTTCTTCTCGCTTGCCTTCGGAGCTGTCTTCATGTCGGTTTTCATTGGTATCGCTATGCTCATTCTCAGAGGTAAACGTATTTAGGCTCTGAGCTGTCCCCGTCGATCTAAATGATACTCCTGTGTATCAGCCGTGGCAATTTAATAGAGACTGGCTACGGCCCGGCAGGAGGGGATGTGGTAAGCTTGATGATATGAAAAAAGATAATAAAAAAGATCTGAAGTTTATAATTGGCCTTGTCCTGTATTTGCTGCTTGTGCCAGCCTTGTTTTCTATCATCCTTAAGAAGTTTGGATTTTAATGAACTTCCAAATGTAATGAAGTGTGTCCCCGCATCAGCTGCAGGAGATGTTGATTATGAAGTGGCCATCCTTCTTCTCGATATCCGAATCGCATTTTGAAATTGACGCGAAGTCGTTTATGATCATTGCGTACGCGTGAGTTTGCACTAAAACCTGTAAATTAACGTTCCCGTTACAGTCGGCATCGACATATCTGCGGATCTCTCTGAACGTCTCCGGGTGTGGTTTCCCACGTGCATCAATGGTCATTATGAATCCTCCTGGATAATTATAGGCTATATCTTATAACAAAAAAGCTGATATTATACAAGTGCCAGGGCGTCTGCGGCAGAGGTTTTGCTGTTCAGAAACAGTGTCCCTCCAGGTATGTTATTGGCAGAGATTACCTTACTTTAAGTTCAGGGTTTCCCCGGTAGACGCAGGACGATCAATCCAATATGCTTTAAGTAGTACAAGGGGGTACTGTTAAGATGGATAAATGTGCGCACATACACGAGTGTGATTTCTACCAGGGTAAGCTAGACATTGCGCCCTTGACCACTGAGTTCATAAAGACGATGTATTGCCACAAAGGGACAGAGTCCTGTGCGAAATATTGTACCCTGGCCCGTCAAGAATCCATTGATGAGCTGGAAGAGATGTTGTCTCAATCGGTTGCAGGATGATGGGTTAAACGGGGTGTGGCCCCATTTATTTAGATAGTTGCTTTCCTTCGGCCAGGGGGTAGAGCTCCGAGTTCTCGCGCTCTATGCGGTTTTTGATCATATCCATCAGGCGCTCGGTCTGCCTGATGAACTCCATCTGGTCGTTTATTATGGAATTGGATAATTTCCAGGTGTTCATATATCTCTTGAACTTGTCGAACAGGCCGCCCATCTCGCCCATGAAGTGGCCTGCCACAGTGCGGACCATCTCGTCCGGGTGCTCTTGGAGGCTGGGGTATAAGCTCTCGTCCTCCATGGCAAGGTGTACGCTGAACCTTCCGTTTAGCTGGTTCAGCAGTGAGTGGAGCTTGCTTAGCTCTTTCCTGAATCGGGCCTTGCTCAGAATGACGGATATCTGTTCCATCAGATCCAGCAGATCGTCGTGCTGTCTCCTGTATGTGTCGGTCTCAAGCATGCCTGTCCCTCCCGGCTGTACTGTTATGTCACTTTATCACAGGGGGAGATTGCTGTTACATGATCCATATCATACTTACGAGTTCCCCTGGGGAGGTTTTGAAGTATATAGGCATTGTGTCTCCCTGTTTCCAACCTTGTTGTATAATAATAATTAGCTAAGGAGGTGTTACGTGAAGTCGAGCCAGGCTACGGCAGAAGTTTTCTTTACGGCGTTCAAGGCACTTGGCGCTGATGAGAGAGAAGTGTTTATCGAGAAGGTTATAAACGATCCCCGGTTCAAGAGCGACCTCGTTGACATCGCGCTTATCGAAGAGGCCAAGAAGGTCAAGGGCCGTTCGGTTTCTGCGCGCGATTACTTCCAGAAGCAATAAACAGAATCGTCCTCTTCAATTCATAACACATCATTGACCACGACACGGCAGGGGAGGCATTTTTATATTTACCCCTGGGGAGGTTTTGAATTAATCTGGTGTTTGTTCCCGCATTTCATGTCTCCCTAGAAACATTTCATTTTCCCAAAGCCCCTTCCTTCCTTTTTGACTCCTGAGATGATTCCATCCTTAATTGTAATGATGATATTAAACTGACCTTTCCCACAGTTATAAAACCATTCTTCAACAACAGAAGTTGTCGAATATGCAGAGCCAGCAGTTTCATTGTTGTAAAGATATTTATTATTTCTGTAACTATATGTTATTTTTTCATCATATTCGGTTTTTGTCTGATAATTTATTATTTGTTTGTCTAGTGGTTCACCGCATGTAGATAATAACTTAAACTTCGAGTCCCCTTCAAAAACTAAACTGCTGCTCTTATTATCGTCATAGCATCTAATACTATCCTTCGCATAACTAATACCTGTCTGACAAAATATCAAACTCGCAATAATAGTAAGAAACAAAATATTAATTTTCATAGCATCACTCTCTTGAACATTCCCAATATTACATTAAATTGAAAAAACATGCCCCTAGAAAATAAAACGTCCCCTTTTTATTTACTTTTTTACTTAAATAGATATAATTTATAATGGAGAATGCAAAGAAGGTTCTTAGAGAATGGGCAAGAAACAATCCATGTATTAGAAGAATGTATATATTTGGTAGTCGTGCAATGGGGGATGAAAGAGGTGATAGTGATTTGGATGTTGCAGTAGAAATTTCCCCTTTACCTGATGACTCTAATGCTAGTGCAACATGGATGTTTGAGAATGAGACCTGGGTGAATGAATTACAGCCGTTGTTAAAATATAAGCTACATCTAGTATTGCTTGAACCAAATAATAAAAAAAATGTCCATAAAGGTGTTGAACAAGCAGACCAATTAATATACGAGAAAGATGTTTAAATCAATAGGCACAATAATAGGTATGATGGCCCCTGTTTCTATTTAAAATATTGCTTTATTAACGAATAAATGGCATATTACTAACTAATGCGTGTGTGCAAAGATAAGGGGGTGTTGCAATGATAGATAAAATTCTCGAACTTGCTAATACATTTTCTGAAGAGGCACAGAAAGCGGCCTTAGATAAATGTGTTGAGCTGGGACTTGATACAAATAGAGGGATAGTTTCACTTGAAGAATCATTCATTAATTTAAATGCTTTAAGGTTACTCCTAATTGATGTTATAAATAAAAATAAACTAATTCAATTACCTATTACTGTACAAACTGTCATTTCTACTCACTTAGAAAATATATCAGCTTCTCTAACGAGGCTCACTGGGGGTGCTGATGAAGTTGTAAATATTGTAAATCACGTTGAAGCTTTAAATGCAGCAATATGGTTATATGGATTGAATAATCTTTCAGATGAGTTCCTTGGATATCAAACCAAACTGAATCAAGTTAAAAAATTAGAATTAGAGGTAAACAAGCTCAAAGCAGAGCTTATAGAAGGGCTAAGCATTAAAGAGACTTTACAGGCAATACTGCACGATGCAGAGGGAAAAGGTACAACTTTACAAAATATATTGAGTACATCTGAGGAAAAGGTTAAATCTATTGATGAGAAGTTGGTTGTATCGACTGAGTCCGATTTACAGGTCGCAGCAAAATTGAGCACAGTAACTCAGAATGAAACAAGTTCGTCTGAACTTCTAGCAACGATTAAAGCAAAGTATGAAGAAATAATTACCTTAAGTACAAGCATAAAGGATTTTCATGGCGAAATAGATGCGTATCAAGTAAGGATATCGGAAATACAAACTAAGGCTGAAACGAGTGTCACTAATAATATTGAAGAGACAAGTAAGCTTGTCAAAGAACTCCAAGAGCTTGAGGAGGAGATAAGAGTTCAGATTCAGAATGCTACTGGTCGTTCTTTGTTCCATTCATTTCAAATTAGAAAAGATAGGCTCGCCAAGGTTAAGTGGTATTGGGCAAGTGCTATTGGTATGTTGTTAGTAGCAACGTTAGCATGGTCATTATGGCTAAGCCAACATGGTGCTTTTGATACAGCATTTTATTTAAAACTCTCTATGTCTCTTCCCCTTATATATGCTATAACTTTTTGTACTAGTCAATATTCACACGAAAGAAAATTAGAAGAAGAATATGCGTTTAAATCAAACATATCAGTTTCACTTGTACCATATAAGGAATTAATTGAAAGTATCGTCGATGATGAAAAGCCAGAAGAACTTCACAAATATACTAGCTTTATGGTGGATTCGATCAATAAGGTTTTTACTTCTCCAACTGAGGTTGTTTATTCGCATAAAGACAAAAAAGAACTAGGTAGTAAAGAGCTAAAAGAACTAATATCACAGCTCAGCCCTTTATTAAAGATACTGAAGCCTTAAGTTAGCGATTCATTATTTAAGGAGGGGATGAGCATGGAAAATAAATATAATGGCAACTCTTCATCAAATAGAAAGGTTATTAATAGTTACAGGATTAGTTTTTATGATGTTAGGCCTTGTTTTAGGTTTTTTGAACCTACAGGGCTGGCTTGAAGATAAAGACAAAACAGCTGTATTAAATTGGGTATTGACGTCAAGCAGCGGTTTGCAGATAAGCCATCCAGGCGCTAAGAAATTCATGCATGAATTCCCGCCCCCTTTAAACGCAAAGCGCACTGAAATAACACATTTAACAAAACACATAACGAAACTGGAAAACGGACTAGTGCAGTATGCGCAAATTAATTATATGTTAAGCGACCTCTCTCGAACATCCTATGTTGCCACACTTAATGATGTAAGGAATTGGGCTGCTGAGACTAGTTACAATTTGTGGGCCTGGATTCTTTCTTTAATAGGATTTATTGAGATGGCTAGCATTTTTATTATTCAGTATGTTCATAGAAAAAGAACGAACTCATAATCAAATTAATAACCAAATTTAACATTCCTAACTATAATTCAAATTCCTAACTATCGTTGTCCGGCAAAACAAAAAACGCATCCCCCGCTAACCATCGTTAACGCCCACTAACTATCGTTTGAAATCTTAACAATAGTTGCCCGTTGCGAAAAAGGAAACAACTGACTAACTTCTGACTAACCAAAGTTAATCAAATGCTAACTATAGTATTAAGAAAAGAACGAATCTAAATAAATACTTTAAGAAATTCATTAACCATAGTTATGTTTTTTGGGCTTTACGGCAACCCAAAAAACATTTTCCGACAAGAGGTTACAAGCGATTTACTAACTATAGTTTGTGACACATTTTACCTGACACGTGTCATATGGACGATGTCAGTATACCTGTGATAAGGTTTGCACGATGATACAATGCAAACCTTATCACAAGACGGACTACGGGCCTGGATATGCAGCATCTACTGCGTCACGAACCGCTCGAAATACGTTCGTATTCCTTCACGAATCCTTCCTTGTACCTACTACATCCCAAACCCGTATTCCTGCGTCAGGCGGGAGCAGTACCGTATCAACAGTTGGAAGGCATGACACTTACATACAACACATATAAACCAAGGAGGTAACACAAGATGGGAGGCAGAAAGATCAGCAGGACTAAGAGGGATTCTGTACAGGCAATGCTAAGGGCGGGTAAAAGCTATCGCGTGATAGCTGACACCGTGGAAATCAGCATAGGAACAGTGCATACCATAGCCAGGGAAGCAAGCGAGTCTGACCTGAACCGCATGGTCCACGAGCTTAAACGCGGCAACATCGCCCGCCACCTGATGCTCGCCGACTTCCTGATGGACGAGCTGGCAGACGCTGTGAAAGACAGTACGAGCGTGAAGGACCTGGCAATCGCCGCAGCCATCATGACGGACAAGGCCATGCTTCTGGAGAAGGCGCATGAGAAGCATCAGAAAGCCAGGAACCTGGCACTACAGATAGGCGCTACTGTTCCCCATGAGGATGCGGAACCACTGCCTCACGAGCTGGACGTCCTGAAAGAGACGGTGCGGCGTCCTGATGATGCGGAAACCATGAAGTTGATCGCAAGCGTTAAGGCGGAGGTGGAAGCGCAGGAGCGGGAGCAGGAGCGGGATAAACTTAATATGAGACAGGACTAATTTGATGAAAGCTGTTATTTACCAAGCGGGGTTGTTCCCACCCCCACTCCCCAGGGGGTCACTTCTTTGCTCGCCCAAAGAAGTAACGAAGAAAGGGCGGTTCCGCTTCTACATAAGATCTGTTGCCGGATGCGCGCTCTTATTATGGGAAAACAACAGGCATCATGAACCCGCTATCCGTCTACCCCTGTTCTATGTTGCTTGCTTTAGCGTTCACGCATGGGCGCGCAAAAAGTCAAGAATAGAGGCACCGACCCAGATACCTCGGTACGAGTCTAAGGACCTTCGAAGCGGAACGGAAAGGAAAAAGCAAGGGAAAAAGCACTGATATGAGATTGAACAAAATGAACACCTTGGAAAATCATAGAATGGCACGAGCATTGGGTTTGCGATGATTTGCTCTGAAATCACTGAACAGCCATTAAAAACAAAGGAAGTAGTAGGGCAGCCTTTTATTAGGAGAGAGCTTTGAGAGGATTTAGGTTATAATTTCTACCATGGCCGAACATATGAAGGATTACGAGATCATAGACTTCCACACCCACGCTTTTCCGGACGCACTGGCCGAGCGCGCCATCCCAGCGCTGGAGCACGAAGCCCACGAGGCTGGATCGGATATCAAGGCATTCCACGGGGGCAGAGTCCGCGACCTGCTGGCCTCCATGGACGAGGCAGGCATTACACGATCGGTCCTGTGCTCCATAGCTACCCGGCCCGAGCAGTTTAAGAGCATATTCAGATGGTCGGAGGATATAGCCAGCGCGAGGATCATCCCGTTTCCGAGCTTCCACCCCGAGGACAGGGAGTATCGAGAGCGCGTGAAGCGTATCGCGGGGGAGGGGTTTAGGGGCGTGAAGTTCCACCCCTATTACCAGGAGTTCTACCTGGCCGAGGACAGGATGCTGCCCATTTACGAGGCATTGCACGAGGCAGGGCTCATGATCGTCATGCATACGGGGTTTGATATCGCGTTTCCGCGCGACAGGCGGTGCGACCCGGCGCAGGTGGTGGAGGTCTGCGAGCGGTTTCCGGGGATCAAGCTCATCACCACGCACCTGGGCGCTTGGGAGGACTGGGACCAGGTCAGGGAGCATATCATCGGCAAGCCCATCTATATGGAGCTGAGCTTTGCTTTTGAGTACCTGGGGGAGGGGATGCGGGAGATGATGGAGGCGCACCCGGCGGAGTATCTGTTCTTTGGGAGCGACTCGCCATGGACAGGGCAGAGCGAGACGCTTGCGGCTGTGCAGGGGCTTGGGTTGTCGGACGAGCTTTTGGAGGCGGTGATGAGCGGGAACGCACGGCGGATGCTGGGCCTGTAGGCCTCGATATGACCCGATATGACCCGATATGATTAGATGAGCATGATTATATGAGCATGATTATATGAGTATGACTAGATGAGCATGCGCGTGGCATGGGCTATGAAGAGACCACCGAAGAGAATGAGCGCCGCGCCGCAGACCTGGCTTACGCGCTGGTACAGCTTTGCGCCGAAGGTCTCCACACCCTTGTTGGCGAGCGCAGAGAGGATAGTGAACCAGATGAGGTCGCAGGACCAGTGGACGATTATGAAGGCTATGATGCCGGCCAGCCCGAAGCGCTCTGCGCCCAGGACCAGGCCGAGGCCGATGGTGGCCCACCACAGCAGGAAGTATGGATTGCCTATGCTCATGAGCACGCCTGTTATGAATGAGCTTTTAGTGGAGTTTTGGCCCTCTGTGGCGGGGAGCGCGGCCTTGGTGCGCATGAGGCCGAGACCCATGTACAGGAGGAAGAGACCACCGGCCAGGCCTATGGTGATGCGTGTCCAGTCGGCCTGGAGGAGAGCGCTGGCACCCATGTACAGGAGCACGATCAGCGGGACCTCCACAGCACCGTGTCCAAGGGATATCCAGACGCCTGCGGAGCGGGAGCGCGCGCCGTGGCCGATGGCAGCAGCGGTCATGGGGCCGGGGCTCATCACTCCAGAGAGGGAGATGACCGCGGCAGAGGCCAGGAATATGATTAGTTCGTTGGTCATAAGTTGTTTATTATAGTAGGTTTTATGGGTTTTTATCGATGTTATATTTGGGGCGCGGGGCACGGAGAGCGACCTTGACAAATAAAGGTATAAATCAATATTATTGTTATCTGTATATTATCGTATACTAACTATGTAACTTTTGCTCATGCGTGTGTTTTTCCTACGTTATTCTGAGTTATGAGGAGTTGTGATGTCTGATAGCGGGAAACTTCTTCTGAGCGGCAACGAAGCACTTGCGCTGGGCGCGTATGAGGCCGGGGTGGGTGTCGCCTCAGCGTACCCAGGCACACCTTCCACAGAGATCTTAGAGAACCTTACGGGGTATGAGGGTGTGTACTGCGAGTGGGCACCGAATGAGAAGGTAGCGCTGGAGGTGGCGCTGGGGGCGAGCCTTGCCGGAGTGCGGGCGCTGTCCACTTTGAAGCACGTTGGTTTGAACGTTGCGGCGGACCCGCTCTTCACCTCGGCCTACACGGGTGTGCGCGGCGGGCTGGTTATCATTAACGCCGATGACCCCTCGATGCATAGCTCGCAGAACGAGCAGGATAACCGTAATTATGCGTTTGCGGCCAAGCTCCCCATGGTGGAGCCGTCAGACCCGAACGAGGCCAAGGAGTTCCTTAAGCTCGCATTCGACTTGAGCGAAGAGTTTGACACGCCGGTGCTCCTGAGG
>SDBV01000379.1_pt1 | contig 63215 bp, 45 predicted proteins | sample 2277081 | NCBI WGS metagenome assembly SDBV01 (sample SAMN10402039, study PRJNA504765) | marine sediment metagenome | isolation source: marine sediment core GS10_PC15, 223 cmbsf | place: Arctic Ocean: Southern Knipovich Ridge | collected 2010
AACGGACTGCGTGGCCGCTCTGCGGCCGGCTTCGGCGCAACTCCTTGCGCCGAAGCAAGTTCCGCTTCAGCGACGCGGAGCGTCGTGGCATGGCGTTCCCACGCAGAGCGTGGGAACGAGAGGAAGGCCGCTTAGGACTACCGCGTTACCTCCCTGCGCCAGTTGTGGCGTAACCCGAGCCACAGCAACACGTTGCGAAACTATCCGTGTTTCCACTCGGCGCTTAGCGGCCGGGAACTTCCTTCCGAACAAACACGCGAATGCCGTCGCACTCCGCCGGCAAGTTCGCCCGCGGCACGGACTGATATCCGAGTTTCGCCATTCGTTCCAGGAGTCCGCCATAGGCCCCGAGATCGGCTCCGTCTTCCGGCACTCCCCAAAGCATCACCACACCGGGGTGTTTTGCCCCGATTGTTGTCAAGATTCTCGGCACGAAAACGCCGCGGCCCTTCGCGAACTCGACAACGCGACCTCGTGCGTAATACTCGACCAGCCGCAACTCTCCGATGTTTCCTCCAAGCCGTTGTCCCGAGCCAAGTTCCTCTTGAATCCACCGCCCCAGCGCTGCCTGTTGGCGCATGACCGGCCCGGCCTTCGTCTTCATGCTGAATAGACCGGCCAGAACCGCACCGGCGAACAACGCAGCCACCAAAGCCGACCGTCTCCCCGGCGACCATTCCACCCGGTTTCGCGTACGCGAAGCCGCGATCCCGGCAAACCCCCACACACCCAAGGCAATCCAGGGAAGGGAGACCAGTACAATCGGCATGAAATAGCGGATATCAATCCCGCTCTGGAAATACCGAATCCAGACCGCCACCAGCCAGATGATACTCATCAGCGCCGGCACGAGATGATCCGACCTGGCATACGTTTTTCGCCACACCCAAATACCGCCGAGCAGCAAGATGCCGAAAGCATACGTATAGGCCTTTACCAACCGTATACCCAGCTTGCGCGCTAACGTGAATCCCACGGAAACCTCGGGAAGGCGAGGTTTTGTTGCCTGCCCTTGCGGGCTTGCGGGAGTCGACTGGGGCAAAACGACCTTCCGGCTGCTTTGAGTCCACCGCCAAGCAAACGTGAAATGACTGGTTTGCCCCAACTCCCAATGCGGACAATCGCGCAGCAGCGTGAGATTCACCAAGACCACGCTCATGGGGATCATGGCGATCGAGAGTATCACACCGGCAATCAGCTTAGTGCGACTTTGTTTCCACTTGATCCACCGCCAGCCGGCCCAAGGCACCAGCAGAATAAGCAGCAGCCACCCTTCGATGCGTGTGTGGATGGCCAGACTCAGGGAAAGGCCCAGCGCAAGGAACAACCACCACCGGATTTCGGTGACCGCCCGCCACCCGAGATAGATCGAGAGGTTGAAAAGAAACCAAAACGTGGGATCTCGAATGATCAGCGGCGAGAAGGCAACCAGTTTCGGATGCATCGCATACAGCAAGCAAGCCATCACGGCAATGCGGTCGTCGAACTGTCGTCTAACCCAGCCAAACAGGGGCAAGACGGCCAGCGATGCCATGGCCACGCTGAACCATTCCCCGGCCTGCTCCCAAGGCACACCGCAACTGCGCAAGGCCCAAAGGATCACCGGGTAGGTGTTCAGTCCCCATCTGCCGAACGCGTCCGCATAGTCGCCTCGTTCGAACGCCTGGCTTGCCTTCAAGTACGCCACGGTGTCGGCCCAAAGAACGTCCCAAGTCAGAGCCATCCAAATGCGAGGGATCAGGCAGACCACGACCAACAAGGCCAACCACCACCACCGGCTCGGCAGGTCAGTCGGTTCTTCGGCCAGCCCATTGGGATAATCCAAACAGGGACTTTCGCCAAGCCGATCCCAAAAGCTTGCATCACCTTTCGGCCTTTTCCGCACCGACCCACCCATTCATACCTCACAGCCAGCCACGGCTCTGCCATGGCACAAGGGCTACCGATACCGCATTGCTTCGCATAATACACAACATGAACCATAGCCACAAGTCAGCCGAATCCCGAATCCCCCAGTGTTCCGTTGAAAAGTGTGTGCCACTGCTTCGCAGAAGCAGTGCCGCTTGGAATCCCAGGCGAAAACACTGCTTCTGCGAAGCAGTGGCACACTCGATCGTGCGAAGCGCTCCACTTCGCGACACCCCAATTTGCGGCCGGCGCAAACACCCCGTCGGCTTGATGCCTTAACCGTCGAAATCGGCACGATCGCACGCCTGGGCCCTTCCATTGGTAATTTCCATGTCTCTACTGGTTTTTTAGCCGCCCCCGCCGTGAAACTCAAGCTACGTTTCAGTTGCGCTAGGCTTTTCTACTGATCTAGTCTGAGAGGGAAATGGGGAGGATTCTCGATGCTCTGGGCGGTGCTTATCTAGAGATCCAGTGCTTATCTAGAGATCCAGTGCTTATCTAGAGATCCATCGGCGGAGTTCATCCCCCGAGAAAGGCAAATCCATCGCGAGGTGGAGACGCAAAGCTATGGGCCACGTCGGCACTCGCCAAACGTGCGAGGGCGTGGTCGCCAGGCTGCCACAAGGTTGAACAACTATGTTATTTGGGCAATACTCCGGCCTGACGCGCAGGATGCGTCGGCCTGTTACGGGGCGGAATAAGCACCGCCGGTTGTCACAAGGGTTTCACCTTCTCGAACCGAGGGTGCTACTCTCGGCCGACGGGCTCTCACCGCAAGGCGCCTACGACGCCGGCGCCGCGTGGATCTCGCCCGACTGGTTCGAGGACCTTGGCGACGCTGCCACGCCGCGACACGTCAATTCCATCGCCTTGCAAGCGGACGGAACCTATGCCGAGGCCGAAAAGGAACTCGTCCTGCCTCCCGGTTACGATGGTCCCGTCAAGGACCTTCTTTCGGACGGACGCGACAGTGACCAGTTCGACTGGATCGTCCACTTCGCGACCGATTCGCTCGAAGGGATCAGCTCGGCCGGCGATACGATCGGCCTGTTGACCGGTTCGGACGTCACGCTCGAGGTCCTGCGCGGTCTGGGTCTGGCCGGTCAGGTTCTCCTGCGCAGCACGGGCTCCTCGATCGACGTCGTGGGAGACTACCTGGCCGAGAATCCCTACGTGGCCAGCTACGAGTTGGACCTCGCCCAAAAGCTGCAAGCCACCCCGAACGATTCGCAAATGTGGCGACTCTATGGGATGCACAATACGGGCCAAACCGGCGGAACGGCCGACGCCGACATCGATGCACCCGAGGCTTGGGAAATCTCGACCGGTAGCTCGAATATCGTCGTGGGGATCATCGACACGGGCGTCGACTATACCCACAGCGATCTGGCGGCCAATATCTGGACCAATCCCGGGGAAATTGCCGGCAATGGAATCGACGACGACGGCAACGGGTTCGTCGACGACGTGCACGGCTACGATTTTCTCAACAACGACGGCGACCCCATGGACGACAACAACCATGGGACCCACGTGGCCGGGACCATCGCCGGGGCGGCCAACAACGGCCAAGGCGTGGCCGGGGTCAACTGGTCCAGCTCGATCATGGGCCTGAAGTTCCTCTCGGCCGGCGGTTGGGGATACATATCCGACGCCGTCCAGGCGGTCAACTACACCACCATGATGCGGACCAGCTATGGTGTGAACATCCGCGTGACCAACAACAGTTGGGGCGGAGGCCTGTACAGCTCGGCCATGGCCAACGCGCTCCAGGCCAACAACGATGCCGGTATCCTGTTCGTCGCCGCGGCCGGAAACAGCGGGACCAACAACGATTCATCGCCCCATTATCCGTCGAATTACACTCAGGCTAACGTGATTTCGGTCGCGGCGACCGACCACAACGACAACCTGGCCTATTTCAGCAGCTACGGCGTCTCGACGGTCGATCTGGCCGCGCCCGGCGTGGACATCTACAGCACCTTGCCCGGCGAAAGATACGCCTCGTTCTCGGGCACCAGCATGGCTACTCCGCACGTGGCGGGCGTGGCCGCGTTGGCCTGGTCGGTCGCACCCGACGCGACGGTGGCCGAGATCAAGGCCGCCATCCTGCAAGGCACCGACTCGCTCGCGTCGCTCAGCGGACGCGTGGCCACCGGAGGCCGGCTCAATGCGTTCGGCACACTGGATCTGCTCGTCGACAGCGGACCCAGGGCACCCTTCTTGACCTCGCTGACGACCTCGCCCAGCGTCACGGAGGCCGGAGCGACCGTGACCCTGACCGCCAGCGGTGTAATGGACCTTGACGGAACCGTTACGTCGGTCTCCTTCTTCGAAGACACCAACACCGACGGGCAGTTCGACGGGGGCGACCAACTGTTGGCCACCGACACGACGCTCGTTAACTCCCAAGCCGACATGACACTCGACACGACCGGCTGGACTCCCGCGGCCTATACCTACTTCGCCCGGGCCGTCGATAACGAGGGACAGTTCAGCCGCGTCTCCAGCACGACCCTGACCATCATCGCACCGGACGACCACGGCAATAATGCGGCTACCGCCACAACCGTTGCCATGGGTAGCACGGTCGCCGGTACGATCGGGCTCGGCGGCGACGTCGATTGGTTCGCTTTCGATGTGGTAGCCGGAGAAATGTACGTCTTCGAAACGTCCCTAGTGACACTACCCGATTCGTTCATGTCGCTCTACGACCAGGACGGCACGACCCTCTTGGACTACAACGACGACGTCTATTGGCCCGAGCATCCCGAGTCGCGGATCTCCTACCAGTTCAGCGCCAGCGGCACGTACTACCTGGAGGTGGAAGGCTATTCGTTTTCCGACACCGGGCAATACGAATTGCATCTGACTCAGGTCGCCGACGACTATGGCAACGATTCCGCCACGGCCGAGCCGGTGGCGATCGGCGACGTCGTCGACGGCCGGATCGACTACGGCGACGATACCGACTTTTTCGCCTTCGACGCGGTCGCTACCGGTCACTATACGTTCGAAGTCGCGCTGACAGGCCTGATCGACTCGATGCTCTGGCTCTACGACCAAAACGGCACGACCGTCATCGATTGGAACGACGACATCAGTTACCCCGACAACTTGGCCTCGCAGATCTCCTGGACAGCCCCGGCCAGCGGCACATACTATCTGGAAGTCCTGGCGTTTGACTACGCGGATATCGGCGATTATCAATTATCGCTTACGCTGGAAAACTACGTCCCGGTCCTCGATCCGATCGCGGATCTGTCTCTGATCTACGGGCAAGATGGCCAAGTGACGCTGACGTCCAGCGATCTGGACGGAGAAACCTTGGCCCTCTCGGCCGAAGTCCTCGGCACCGACCAATGGGCCCCCTTGGCCTATCAACTCGACCAAGACTTGGCACTCTACAAGCATTCGGACGACTACCTGCAAGATCTCTTCGGGTACAATGAGAAGTTCTTCCGCGGCAGTGGCGGTTGGTACTTCATCCTACCCAACGGAGAGTTCCACTCTTGGACCGGAAGCATCGCGTCGAGCCCGTTGATTGCCACGTTCGGTTCACAATATCATGCCGATCCGACGCTGTTGCACGACGCCATCGAACCGACGGCCACGGCGGGTGACGTCACGCTGACGCTCACGGGCAACAACCTGACCATCGACCCGGCCGACGGATTCCACGATTACTTCTACGTCCAAGTCACAGCGACCGACGGAACCGACACCGCCGTCCAAAGATTCCAAGTCGATATCTACGACCCGCCTACGGCCGTCGACGACGTGTTCGACATGGTGTCCTACGATGGCCCGAGAATCCTCGACGTGTTGTCCAACGACAGCGACAGCGACGGAACACTCGATTCCAGCAGCCTCACTGTTGTCGCCGGTCCGGCCAACGGCAGCGTAGTCGTCAATGGCGACGGTACGATCACCTATACGCCCGACGCATCCTTCGCCGGCACCACCACGTTCCAATACACGGTCCAAGACGACCAAGGACTAGTCTCCACTCCGGCCACGGTCAGCCTGAACGTGACTCACACCAAGATCATCGACAATGGAGATACCGGCTACGGACTTAGCGGTTCGTGGGGCGGGGCCGACAATCAGGGCTTTCAGTCCGATATCGACTACAGCCACCCCGGCTGGGGTGGCGCCACGGCCAACTGGACCTTTGACGTAACGCCCGGACAGTACCAGGTAGCGGCCAACTGGTCACACTATGTGAACCGGGCGACCAACAGCCCGTTCACGGTCTTCGACGGGGCGACCTCGCTGGGGACCGTCGGGGTCAACCAGGAATTGGCCCCCGACGATTTCACCGACCAAGGCGTCGCCTGGGAGAACTTGGGAACCTTCGTGATCGGCGGCAATACACTTTCGGTGCAACTCTCCAACGGTGCCAATCAATACGTGATCGCCGACGGCGTCCGGATCGAGCGCATCGGCGATCTACCCACCACACCCGAGATCCAAGTCCGCCTCGACTCAGCGGACGTAGCCGACGGCAGCGGGAGCGTCGATTTCGGCAGCACCCTGTGGGGTGGTCCAATCACCAAGACCTTCACTGTACAGAACGTCGGCTACGGGCCGCTGACTCTGGGAAGTATCTCGCTGCCGGCGAGCGGGTTCAGCCTGGCATCGAACTTCGGTTCCACGACGCTGGGGGCGGGCGAGTCCACTTCGTTCGAAGTCCAACTTGACGCGGCCGGCGCCGGAACCTTCGGCGGCTCGGTGTCCTTCAGCACCAACGACAGTGACGAAAGCCTCTTCGACTTCAACGTCACCGGCAGCGTTGAGACCACCAAGATCATCGACAATGGAGGCGCCGGCTACGGACTCAGCGGTTCGTGGGGCCTAGCCAACAATCAGGGCTTTCAGTCCGATATCGATTACAGCCACCCCGGCTGGGGTGGCGCCACGGCCAACTGGACCTTCGACGTGACGCCCGGACAGTACCAGGTAGCGGCCAACTGGTCGCACTTTACCAACCGGGCGACCAACAGCCCGTTCACGGTCTTCGACGGGGCGACCTCGCTGGGGACCGTCGGGGTCAACCAGGAATTGGCCCCCGACGACTTCACCGACCAAGGGGCCGCCTGGGAGAACCTGGGAACCTTCGTGATCGGCGGCAACACACTTTCGGTGCAACTCTCCAACGGTGCCAATCAATACGTGATCGCCGATGGCGTCCGGATCGAACGTGTGGGCGATCTGCCCACCACACCCGAGATCCAAGTCCGCCTCGACTCAGCGGACGTAGCCGACGGCAGCGGGAGCGTCGATTTCGGCAGCACCTTCGGGGGCGATCCGATCACCAAGACCTTTACTGTCGAGAACGTCGGCTACGGGCCGCTGACTCTGGGAAGTATCTCCCTGCCGGCGAGCGGGTTCAGCTTGGCATCGAATTGGGGTTCCACGACGCTGCAATCGGGCGAGTCCACTTCGTTCGCGGTCCGCCTGGACGCGGCCGGTGCGGGCACCTTCAGTGGTTCGGTATCCTTCAGCACCAACGACAGTGACGAGAGCCCGTTCGACTTCAACGTCACCGGCAACGTGGTGACCACCAAGATCATCGACAATGGAGGCGCCGGCTACGGACTCAGCGGTTTGTGGGGCCGGGCCGACAATCAGGGCTTCGGCGGGGATATCGATTACAGCCACCCCGGCTGGGGTGGCGCCACGGCCAGTTGGACCTTCGACGTGACGCCCGGACAGTACCAGGTAGCGGCCAACTGGTCCCACTATGCGAACCGGGCGACCAACAGCCCGTTCACGGTCTTCGACGGGGCGACCTCGCGAGGGACCGTACAGGTCAACCAGGAATTGGCCCCCAACGACTTCACCGACCAAGGGGCCGCCTGGGAGAACTTTGGAATCTTCGTGATCAACGGCAACACACTCTCGGTCCAACTCTCCAACGCCGCCAATGAATATGTGATGGCCGACGGCGTCCGGATCGTACGCATCGGCGATCTGCCCACCACACCCGAAATCCAAGTCCGCGTCGGCACAACGGACGTGGCCGACGGCAGTGGGAGCGTCGATTTCGGCAGCACCCTGTGGGGCGGTCCAATCACCAAGACCTTCACCGTCGAGAACGTCGGCTACGGGCCGCTGAGCCTGGGGAGTATCTCGCTTCCAGCGGGCGGGTTCAGCCTGGCATCGAACTTCGGTTCCACCACGCTGGGGGCGGGCGAGTCCACCTCGTTCGAAGTCCAGCTTGACGCGGCCGGCGCCGGAACCTTCGGCGGTTCGGTATCCTTCAGCACCAACGACAGTGACGAGAGCCTCTTCGACTTCAACGTCACCGGCAACGTGGTGACCACCAAGATCATCGACAATGGAGACGCCGGTTACGGACTCAGCGGTTCGTGGGGCCGGGCCAACGACCAGGGCTTTGACGGGGACATCGACTACAGCCATCCCAGTTGGGGTAGTTCCACGGCCAACTGGACCTTCGACGTAACGCCCGGACAGTACCAGGTAGCAACGAGTTGGACACAACATGGCAACCGGGCAACCAACAGCCCGTTCACGGTCCTCGACGGGGCGAACTCCTTGGGGACCGTACAGGTCAACCAGGAGTTGGCCCCCGACGATTTCACCGACCAAGGGGCCGCCTGGGAGAACTTGGGAACCTTCACGATCAACGGCAACACGCTTTCGGTGCAACTCTCCAACGCCGCCAATGAATACGTGATGGCCGACGGGGTCCGGATCGAGCGCGTGGGCAATCTGGCCGGCGGACTCGGAATTCAAGCCGTCACCGATGCACTGTTTGCCCAGAGCAAGCAGATCGTACAGAAGGCGACCTTACCGGTTAGTCACGGGTGGCTAGAGCAGTTCGCACAGCCGGACGATAGCGACCTCTCGCCGCACGCAAACCGTCGACAGGAAATGGCCGTCGATTCGATCCTGGCCAGTTATGTCGAGACACCCTGATAGTAACGGGCAATCTCCTTCGGCGACAGCGGTCGATCGCTCTTACGACCGAGCAAGAAGACGGCACTGGCGGCGTCGAGTGCAAAGGGTTTCGGGGCGATACGGTCTAAGAATCGCACCCAAAAGAAGAACAGCATGCCGATCGCGAACCCTATCTGGCGGTGACGGCACAGTGCGGCCAAGGCGTATTTGATCGACCAGAGCAAAGCCAACCCGGGCCCCATCAGCGGCCCCGATTCAATCCGTTCGAACGACCGGAACAGCCAACGGTGCCCGCTGTCCGTGTAACGCGTGAAGTCGTAGGGACCTTCGTGTACTTGTTGCATGAACGGTGTCTCAGCGTAGACTATGCCGCCCGGTTTCAGCACGCGGTATATTTCCGAGACGACGCGAGGCGGATCCAACACGTGTTCCAGCACGGCCTGAATCCACACGCCGTCGACCGAGGCGTCGCCCAGCGGAATGTCGTGTGCGTCTGCGACAAAGTCGGTCTCCGAGGAGGAGTAGATATCGAAGTTGATACAGCAAACGTCCGCGGCCTCACTCAACCCGCCGGCTCCCTTGCCAACGGTACCCCCACCGACAATCAATAACCTTGGGGTATCGGAGACCTTTCGGAGCAGGTCGAGAAACTTCCTGCAGTTACTCGCCCCGATCGAACAAGGGCCGTATACAATCCGGCGAACGACATCGGCGAGACGATGACGTCGCCGACGAACGACGCTGGCCGCTTTGGTTTTCAGTACGTGTTGCTCCTCAAGCACGCTATTCTCGAAAGCGACCAGAACGGGTTGACCATTGATGATAGGATACTTCTTAGCATTATGGCTGCTACAACTCGGGTTGGCACATCGAAGGCTATTGTGGGCGATTTCTGGTTCCAACTTGGCCCCACATTTCGGGCAGCGCAACAGTTCCAGTAAATCAGGTCTCGACAGCATACGTTCTTTCCTCGCAACGCGAAGCGAGTGCACTTCTTCTTGACAGAGCATAACTACCTCCGGCGCGTTTGGGGTTGTGCGAGCGCAGCCTCTCTGAGCAGGTATGCCAACTTCGGCCCCGCGGCGGCCAAGGAGTAGCGTTGCTGGACCTTCTCCCGGCCGGCATGGTCCATCCGTTGGCGTACAGAATCTTCGTTTCCTTGTTGATGCGTGTTTCGGCCATTACTCTGTTCTCGAAGAAGGAAGAGGCATATACGCTACGCGGTACTAGCGAACTCACGAAGCCAGAGTTCCAGCACCAGCATGGCGTACGCAAGCGTTGCCCAATTACGGTCCGGCAGAATGCGTTCCTCAATAAGGTCATCTACAGAGGACCCTTTAAGGTAGGTTCGGACCATCGCAGTCTGGCTTCCCAGTGTATCCATGAGAAGTTCGTTCAGGTCGTTCTTCAGCCACGAACGCAACGGCATCTCGAAGCCACGTTTGGCGCCTTTAATTACCTCGCGGGGCAGGTGGTCTGCGTAAGCGTCTCGCAACAGGCTCTTTAGCGTTCCTCGACGCAAGAGATACGAATCTGGCAGCGTGGCCACAAACTCGGCAAGCGTATGGTCGAGCAGCGGCGACCTCGCCTCCAAGGAAGACGCCATGGTGGCGATGTCCATCTTTACGAGCAAGTCGCTTAGAAGTAAGATTCCAACGTCACCAGAGAGTTGTGTCTCCAGGTTAAACGGGCCTTGTGGGATGAGTGACTCGACCCACTCCTCCGTGGGCCGCATGGGGTCGCCAATCCAGAAAGCACGCTTGTCTTCTTCCCGCAAAATGTCGCATGTCCACGCCAGATACTTGGCACCGGGGCGAAGCCCGAGCCCTTTCAGCAAGCGGGTGAGGAATCCCAAAGGGGAGCGTCGCGAGTTTGCGATTCGCCCGAGAACAGCCCCCATCAGCGTAGTGGCGCCTGAAGGGAATAGCTGCAACATGCTTCCGAACCGTGCCGCCATGTGGCGTCGATAGCCGGCGAACAGTTCGTCGCCGCCATCTCCATTGAGGATCACAGTGACATGTTCGTGTGCGAGTTGCGAGACCGCCATGGTGGGAATCGCACTATGGTCTGCAAACGGTTGATCATACTGGCGCACTACGCGTTCGATGGCCTCTCTTGGGGCGATTCTCAGCGGCAGAATCGTGTGCTGTACACCGAGGAACTTCGCGGTGCGTGCGGCCACCGCTGACTCGTCGAGCTGCCGATCATCCATCGCCACGGTAAACGTGCGAAGATTCTGCCCTTCGCAACGTGCAGCCTCGTAGGCAATGATCGATGAATCAACGCCTCCGGACAGGAATACACCTAATGGCACGTCGCTGCGCAACCGTATCTTAACCGCGTCTGAGACCAAAGACCGCACCTGTTCCACTGCCTGACCGTAGGGAATCGTCTGTTTTGTCCGACGATCGATGCTCCAATACTTTGAGAACTTCACCTGCCGGTCGTCAAACTGCAAGCATGAAGCCGGCGGAACCGTGTGCACTCCATCGAAAACGGTATCTGGCTGCGGAACCACGCCGAGTGATAAGTAGTCGTAGATTGCTTGTTGGCGAACGTCCCATCGCCCGCCGGTTGCCTTCACCAGCGGGCGTAACGCTTTCAGTTCCGACGCGAAGAGAATCCCTCCCTTGGGCGTTCGCGTATAGTAGAGCGGTTTCTTCCCGAAGCGGTCGCGAGCCAAGAACAACGATCGGTTGCGGGCATCCCAAATCGCGAAGGCGTACATTCCCCGCAGATTCTTGCACATCGCTTTACCTTCGTCTTCATAGAGATGCACGAGAACTTCGGTGTCCGACATGCTGCTTAATGTGTGACCGCGAGCCAATAGGTCTTCGGCCAATTCGCGATAGTTGTAGATTTCGCCGTTGAAGACAACGGTAACTGTCCCGTCTTCGTTTGAGAGAGGTTGATGACCCCCGGGAAGATCGATGATTGCCAGCCTTCGCATCCCGAGGGCAACCGGAGGGTCGCGAAAGGTTCCGAAGTCATCGGGGCCACGATGAAGGATGGCGTCGAGAGACGCATTGAGCGCCTCGTCGTCGATGCCTTCTTCGACCCATCCACCTACAATGCCACACATTGGTTTTCTCCTGCACTGGAAAGGACGCGACCTTTTCTCAAGCGGCGAATTCGGATTCATCTCCTCCTTTGGGTCCGTACGCGCACGGCCTCTTTGAGCAGGCTCGCCAACTTCGGCGCCACGACGGCCAAGGAGTATTGCTGCTCCACCTTCTCCCGGCCGGCTTGCCCCATCCGTTGGCGTAAGGCGGCGTCTTGTTTCAGGGTTTCCAGTGCCCGCACCCAACTCTCATGGCTATCCGCCTGAAAACCGTCAACCCGATGTTCGATTATGACTTTGTTTACTCCCACTGGGGAGCCCACGGTCGGCCGCCCGCAGGCCATGTATTGCAGCAGTTTCAGTCCACACTTACCGCGTTCGACGCTGGAATCGGGCAAGGGCATGATTCCTACGTCACACTGCTGAAGGTCTCGCACTTCGGTTTCTTCCGACCATGGCTTTACTTGCAGCGGAACACCGTCCAATTCCAGCGGCCCCGAACCGATTGCCACCAGGCGCGCCGCCCCGTCGCGGCACACTTGCCGTAGCGCCGAGTGAACCACATTTAAGTAACTCGCCGTCACGCCCGTGCCAATCCAACCGATGGTGAACACGTCGTTGGACGGTGGAGGCGATATGGAGTAGCGTTGCAAATCCACGACAGTCGGCAATAGGGTGACTCTTGCGGCGCCTGCTTCACGGGCTCGATGGGCGATGTACTCGTTTCCTGCCACTACGACACTTGCATTTTCCATCACCCGGTCGATCTTCTTTGCCAGGAAGAATCTCACCAGCCTCGAGCGGTGTTCGTCGTAGCGGTGAAACACAGCGTCATCGTAGTCGACCAGGTAGCCGGTGTTTCTGCCCATCAGCAAATGTTCGAGACAATAAGGGAACCAAGGAAAAGCCTCGTTTTCAAGCCACACGACCTCATCATTCTTGTGTTTGAGTAGTCGAAACAGCCTCTTGAGGTAAGCCCGGGCGGTCTGAAGCGGCCGATGGCCGCCGGTGGCATAAAGGGAACCGACGTAATTATCATCAAGCAGGGGCACACTTTCAATTTCAAGCCCCTCCTTGCGCAGCCAGGGAAAGAACTGGTAGAAGCGGTAGCGGCTCGAAGCACCGAGTCGAGCGTACCGCGGCAGAGCGATTATTCGTATTTCCGGGTCGGACATGAATCCTTCTTCGCTCCCTTTCCCAGAAAATGCGGACTACACGTCGGCCCGACAACACGATCGATGCCAGCTTTCACACTTTGTGTCTCCGGACACAGTTGTTGTTTTCCCAGTCGTCCTTGCCACCCGTGCAATAGGCCTCGCAGGCTGGCCTTTAGTTTGTGCCACTTGTCATTTTCGAACAACAAGACAAGGAAGAGTGTCTTAAGTTGCGTTCGAAACGCCCTTGCTGAAAACACCGGATCGTGCCAAAGGTATTCCTTGGCAAGCACCGTGGAGTTTCGAAACCAGTAGTAGCGGCGTTGGGCATTGTGGTTCGTGGTCTTAGTCTTCAGTGGCCAGAAACCGTGTTCTGTGGCGTGACCACAAGGATGAACCATTCCCACGTGAGAAAGCTGAATGACGCGGAAACCCTTCGCTCGCGCCCGCATGCAATAGTCATAATCAACCCAGTCTATAAAGAACTCGTCGCGAAATCGCCCGATCGAACAAAACCGCTCGACCGACAGAAGAGAACCGGAAGTGATCACAACGTGTTTTTCCGAAAGTTTCCCGACATGGTTCGCCGAACGACAACTTTCTTGGCCAATATATGGGTCTCTTAATGAGATACCCACAACGGCGATCGCCCTCTCGCTTTGCGCGCTAGCCGCTTTCCATCCCTCAATCAGCTTTTCTGTAATATCCGGCGTAACGACGGTGTCGTCATCGAGTGTCACAACCCACTTATACTTCTCGCGCTGGGCAATGGCGATGCCGTTATTCAGCGCCCTGGCAATGCCCATATTCCGCTGGTTGTGGTGCAGTAATACACGGGGTGTCTTGCCGAACCATCGCTGCAAGTTGTCGGCGTTCTGGGACGTTGCCCCATCATCCACAATAACGACCAGGCCAACCTGCCCCCGAATATGCTCTACACGCTCAGGAAACCGGTCGTCGGGCTGATAGGTTGTAATCACAGCGCAAACTGCCGACGGCACTATTCTCTCCGAGCTAGTTCCGACTGTCTTTTCCATAGTCACGTCCGCAGGCCAGGAAGACTGTGTCGATATGACGGCGCACGCGCATAGCGACGCTCGAAGCGTTTGTCGGTATCAAGGGGCGTCTGGTTCTGGAGCGTCATCACGAGCAGCGTAAAGTAGATAACGAAGTTATTCCGCGAGAACAAGTCGAGATTCAGCGACAAGATGAGGCACAGGGCGAGCAGCAACAGGACCAGGCTGCTTGTCCCGGCGCGGCTGGAGGTCGGAGCCCGCCTGATGAGCGTGACAAGCTTCATGACAAACACTCCGAAGACGACAATGCCCATTATTCCGAAGGGAAGAAGAAAGGCGACCAAGGATATATCCGCTATGAACACGTCCTGCCCGGTAATCACGGAGAAAGGCCGCCCCAACCCCTGTCCAACGACAAAACTGGCACGGATACGTTCGGCGTATTCTTCATAGTGGGGGACACGGTTTATGGTGACGGCCTGTTCGTAGATTTCGCTCACATCACCGTGGCCAAGAAAGCGAAGGTCAACAAGTTCCCGAAGGCGACCGTCAGTTTGAAGCAGACACGAAACAGAGATCGCTGCCAGCAGCACAATGGTAGTCCCCAAAGCGATGCGTGCAAATGCCTGTCGCGAATTGACCGACATCGCCACAGCGCCAAGGAAGAACCCCACACAACCAAGCAGCAAGGAACGGTTCGAAGTATTGAACGTGGCGACAAACGACGTTATGAAGGCGAAGAGCATGGTTTGTCTGGGAATACACCGGGGCCTTAGAAAGACGCACAGAAGCACCAGAAGCACCAAGGGCGCGTTCGTCCAACGCAGACGTCCGTGAACGATTGCTACGTCCTGGGCTACTTCCGATACGGCGAGACAATTCGAAAGAAACTCTGGCGCAAAGTGGTGAATGTATAATGCGAGTAGGCTGCTGATGATCGCGGCAATTGTCAACCAATGAAGATAACGATCGAACGATATCTTGATGTTCACTGCCAGCAATAGCGTTGCGACAATGAACGGCAGATAGAAACGCAAGTGCCGCAGCGTGCCTGCGATAGAAATGCCGCCTATGGTCGACGAGAGAAAAACGCTTGATATTACGACCAAAGAGAACAGGAGCAGTACGAACGGATACTTGGTCCTCTTCTCATAAATGATCTTGGCCATCAACACGAGTATCAGCAGCAGATACAGTTGCTCGAAGATAGACACCGTGGCAAACTCGAACCTCAGATAAAACACTTCTCCAAAGGGAAGCGCTGCCAGGATCGCAACAAGCCATAGTATCCACCGGTCAAAGACGTGGTTTTCGGAATGGCATGCGTGCTGTGGTAACATCGGAACGATCTGCAAACGTTCTGGACGTGAGGAAGGGTATTGGCTAGACCTGTTGGCAACCCGAATAGATTCTCTTGTACTTTTGTAGCACGCTGTCTCTGGACACTTCTTGCTTTGCCGCTTCCGCTATTTGTCTTCGCCCATGGTCCGGCAAGGGACAAGGCAGCACAAAAGGCGAACCAAACTCATAGAGGATGCTGTTCCGCAGCCGCTGACCGATGGTGAAGACATGACGAATACCGTCGGTCATGATCACAGGTAGTCCCGCCAGACAGTATTCAGCGAATTTGACCGGCGAGGCAACGTGGTTGATGGGATCCTTCCTTCTCAAAAGGATACCGTAATCAACGGCATTCAAGTATCGATTGACTTCCCACATTGCTACAGACCGAATAACAACTCTCTCTTTTGGAATGTGACGAACGTACTGCTGCACTTTCTCGACGTACGGTGTGAGGATTAGGGCCTTCACCGATGGGTCGGTGCGCATCAATTGTTCGATCAGGTCGATTGATTCTGGAAGGCATTGCCATGGCGCCGTTGACCCGCTGTAAAGCAGCACCTTATCCGCCGGACCAAAACCAAGTTCACTTCGAACCGAAGACCGCATCTCGGGCTCGAAATGGAAATACGTAGACTCTGCCACACAGGGTATCACGTCGGTAGTCCGGGCCATCACCCTTCTGGCGTGCAGCTTTCGCAGGGGCTGGGAAACGAAGATCGCTACGTCCGCACACCTATCTGCTATCGCCAGACGGCATCGAATGCTCCAATACACGTGCAAGCAAAGAATCCGTTTGAAAAGGCTCCAATTACGTCTGACGAGCAAATGCTCACTCGCCGTGTCGCCGCGAGAGTCCCAAATCAGTCGAAAGTTCTTCAACGGCTTGATCAAGGCCGCTACGGTGGCGGCATATTCCGTTCGGCAATGTATGAATGACGGCTGGACGTTGTGACGATGCAGCAACTTTAGCAGTAAGGCGGCGTTGAGTACTTCCGAAAAAGGCAGGTTGCCTCGGAATCCTCGAAAAACCCTGATCGTTACGTCACACTGTTTGCTCAAGCTGTCTACTTGCGCCAGGGCACTGCTGTAATTGTCACGGCTTTCGGCAGACAACCAGACCTCCATGTCGAACCCTATCCGCTGCATGGACTCAATATGCGCAATCACCTGGGATTGTATGATGGTTGGAACAAACCCGCCGAATAGCAAGAATACTCCTTTCTCGGCCTCAGGTTCAGAAGCGCTCTGCGCAAGGCTGTTACCCATGCAGAACCTCCGCATAACGATTCATCATAGCACCTCACTTCTATCGTTGATTCCTATTTCAACTGGGAGTGGGATGATCAACGCTCCCAGACCCCGCAACCATGGTTATAGACCTGCTCGGAGTTATACCGCATAATGTGTGGTAGCAGGGTCGCTGCTGGTATCCAAGAAGTTCGATGAAACCACCTGTTGTCATACATGATGCGTTGCCGCTTTTGGGGCTGTTCTTTCATCCGGTTACCTAAGATACTGTGGCTGCCTGAGTCGAATAGTGAGAGCATGGACTTGCTGTACGCGACGTCCAGGAATTCACAAAGCCGCGGCACAACGGCCTCCGGCTGAAGAGCCAACTCATCATATCCGAGTTGGAAGTACGTGATCCCGGATTGCTCGATGAATCGTCTGAGCCGGCGATTACGGATGTACCACTTCCAAAACAGTAAGAACATCGATTCATTCCGCCAGCGGTTGGTCGACCACAACCGTGACGATTGAGCCTGCTTGTTTCGCTTCGAGGCGTCGCACGCGGACACTGCCCATGCCCTGACGTCACGTATTAAGTAAATCACCCTGACATCAATGTCGGGTACGTTGTTCAGTACGCGTAGAGGCTCCTCGTACTTGGAGGAATCGACGGCGATGGTTTCCGGGCCGAAGAAGTCCTGAAAACAGTTCAGAAAGAAGTCGTATTGTTCCTCCTGTGTCTTGTGACGATGTTGTCGCAATTGCTCGGCCACGGGTTGCCAAAACCGACATTGGTCCATCGTCGTCCCGCAGGAGCAAGGAACTTCGTCTGTCCGATCCAAGTTCGTTGCTCCAGTTTCGAGTAGCCGCCACACTTCCCCAACGCCAACCATATTGGGATGCCCGCCAAGAAGCAGGTCGAGAAGTGTCGACCCACTTCTCCCAAGACTCATGATGAACACAACTTTCCGCATCGTCCCGTCTCGATTCTTGTTCACACGAACTTCTCGCAGTTTTTCCTGTGAGAGGCTTCTTGTGTTGGCTCGCAATTCAGTTGATCCTTTGGGATCGCGTTTGCGTGACTCATCTTCTTACTCAAACTGACAACGCTTCGCCATTCCACCTGATGCACGATCAGGTGCTGTGTGTTGCGAGGACGCGCCGTGCCTTACTCCTCTTCCAGGTGGCTTTGGTGCAAAGCGTTTCATAAAACGACACCAAACGGTGACACTGCCGGCCGATGCTGTGTTGCTCCCGGAAACGACCGACGTTTTCTCGCAGACGTGACCAGTCTGCGGCGTCGAGTCTTTCTCCGAGCCGGTCGAGGTCTGCAAAATCAAACGTAACCCCGATGTCGTTCGCCTCGACGATCGAGGACCCGAAAAGCAGCTCCCTGTTTGCCACCAGCGGCAATCCGGCTTCCAGATACACTGTCAACTTGTTGCCGATGCCATACCAATAGTATTTGGCCAACTGCGGCGCTTCGGGAGGATGAATCCATGCTCCCCAGTGATAGCCGGAAATCGTCTTTCGAAACTGTGCGAACGGCAGCGGGTCGTGAAAGTGAAAACAACCCTCCTGCTTCGCCAGATCGCGGTAGCACGCGTATTGGTGCAGAAGCCTACCGAGAGTTGGATTCGGATAAATGTGGAAGTGAACTCCTTGCTTTGCCAGCGAACGAGCCACCTCGTGATATTGCTGGTAGCCATGTTCTCTTCGAGGCCAGGATGCCGGGCTGACACCGCCGCCTTGAACCAGATGCCATTGCTCGGGCCTGGCGCGATTCTCTTCCAGCGTTATCCAAGAGGTATCGTCGCAGTAGTCCATATAGTGCAGAATCTTGCCGGGGAGTTGATAGCCCAGGCCGCGATAATACCCGAGTATTTCATCCGGAAACTTCGTCACGATCCCGTCGGCATGTTCGAGGCAGAAACGCTCGTCGTTACGCCCCCGCTTAGGCAAGCCGCCGACTCCCTTCCTTATTCCGGCAAAATCATAGACGTCGTAGATGCACGGGCAACTCGCGGTCTCGATCACCGTGCGTGCCATATCGTTCCATGTTCCGAAAACGTGCAGCAGATCGCAATCCAATTCGCGAATCGTGCTTGCCAGCCGCTTTCTCAACGTTGCGCGATACAACTTGCCAGCAAAGCGGCTTCTGTAGCACACTCCCGGAAGGTTCACATCGATCACTTGATCGCACAGAGTATGCCAGCGTTGGGCCATCGAACGACTGTCGATTCTTACCAACGTAATGCGATGGTCTCCCGCCCGACGTATCGCCTCCATTTGCTTCTCGAGGCGTATCGTGTTGTGCACCACATCAAAGAAGGCAATATGCATACTAAGGAAATCCTTCGCTTTGCGGAATAATGGCTTATCCGACTACGCAGCCGCCGCCCGTATTATCGCCTTGGTATGGTCCTGCTCAGTTACTTCAAAAAGCTCGCGAATAAACCCGAACAACGACTCGCGTTCTATGGACTCCCTGTTTCCCACGATCCGAACGGCCAAGGCGCCTACGGCGTTACCCAACAGGCCAATCAGTTCGCATGGTTCACCGGCGGCCGCACAGAGCGACGTGACCGACAAGTACGCATCACCCGCCCCGACGGTGTCTACGACTTCCGTGGCGAACGCCGGCGCCTGTGCAAACCCGCCTCCCGCCGAATAGACCTTCGAACCGCGGCCACCTTGCGTCACCGAAAGCGTGTTGCAGTTCAATCGTTCGGATAGCCCGGCGATGATTTCGTCTAACGGGCCGTACTTGCTGTGTGCAGCCAGGCGAGCCTCGTTCTCGTCGATACACAAGTAATCCGCCCGGGAATACTTGGTGGCAAGGTTGAAACCGGTGTTCTGGCTGTTGGTTTGCGCATTGACGGCCAAGAATCGTGAGCTGTCGCATAGCGTCTCGATAATTCTCGGACTGATGAACCCGTGGCCAAAATCGCTCGCAATCACCAGATCGTACTCGCGAGTGACTTCCGCCAGATGGTCGCAGACTTGTTGTTCGATGGGTCGGGGTAAATCCTCATCGTTCATGTAGAAGATCTCGAACATTTTGTTCACCATGAACGGGTCGACAAACCGCCTTTTGACAACCGTCGGTGCATCCGGGCGAAAGAAGAACTTCGGCTCTACGTTGGATTTGAGATGATCTCGCACGAACTCCTCGTGGGAGTCTTCGTAGCCGAGACATGTGGCAAGTTCGACCTTCTTGCAGAATCCCGCCACGTTGTTGGCCACGGCAACAGCGCCACCGGCATAGGATTCTTCGTGGAGAAACTGAGCCGTTACGTTCGCACTCTTGGAGGCCTTTCCCACCGCCCGACAAAAGCAGTAATCATCGATGATCGTGTCTCCAACAACAAGCACTTTCAGGTCCGAGAGCCTCTTCAACCGGCGAATGATCTCGTGAACACTGTAACGCCGACTGAACTCCTCCAGGAAAGATCTGGCTTCTTCTGTAAGCACCGGAGAACGCATGTCCGGCAGATGACCGCTGGTGGACAGGATGTTTTCCGCATATTCTATGCATCCGCCGACTTCCTCGACAGCCTGCTTCTCTTCCAGCAGTGAACGGTCGGTCGTGTTGCGATCAGAGCCGGGCTCATTGGCTGTGACATAAACGGCCGGCCGCAGTATTCGAATCACTTCCGCGACCGTGGGGAAACAGCTCACGGCCACGTAGTCCACCGCCTGAAGGGCCGCCAGCGACTCGGCTCTGAGCCGCTCGTTGAAGAACGGGTGAACCGGCTTCTCGTCCCGATAGTCATCCGCCGCGAGCGTCACGACCAGCACATCGCCACGGCGCCGTGCCGACTCGAGATGGCGCAAATGCCCGGGATGCAATCGGCCGAATTCGCCGTGACAGTGTACGAGAACCTTATTCTCGGATCGAATTGTCTTGGCGATCTTTGCCAATTCCGAAAGCGTGACGATCTTTTCGCGCGTGTCTACCATGACCTAGTCCTTGTGAAGATACTTGAACCAATCTTCTGTCGCGACCGCGATCCCCTCGGGAGTCCACACCGGCGCCTCCTGCCAACCGTCGATGTTCTGACGCAGGATTTCAACGCCTTGCTCGAAACTGACCTGCGGCTTCCAACTCAGCAGACGATGGATTCTTCGCGTGTCGGCAAACGTGCAATCCGGCTCGCCGGGGCGTTTGGGGATATGGGTTACCTCACCGTCGAGCAACTCGACAAGACGGTTGACGCTGTAAGTATCGCCACTACCGACGTTCATGATCTCCCCTGATACGTCCGAACCGGCCGCGGTGACAAACGCATCGACAACGTCGGTGACAAACGTAAAGTCGCGTGTCTGCGTCCCGTCCCCGACCACCGTAAACGGTTGCCCCGCGAGCTTCTGCGCCAAGAACACGCCAAACACGGCGCCGTACGTACCCGAGGTCCGCGACCGCGGGCCATAGACATTGAAGAGCCTCAGCGACGCCACGGGTAGCCCGTACACTTGCCCCCAGTGCATCACGTACTGCTCGCCGACGTACTTCGTCAGTGCATAAGGGTATTGGGGGCGGATTTCGCTGGATTCGGGCGTGGGGTACTTGTCGGGGATGCCATAGCAACTCGACGACGCGGCGTAGACAAAGCGACCCACACCCGCATCGCGCGCCGCCTCCAACACACTGGCCGTGCCGTCAACATTCGAGCGGTGATAGTCCATCGGCCTCTGTATCGAGGGAACAATGTCGGCCAGCGCAGCGATGTGAAACACCCAGTCGACACCCTCGAAATGCGGGCGGATCCGCCGCTGGTCAACGATGTCGGCTTCGATCATCTGGAAGTCTGCATTACCCTCTTGCTCCACGAGGTTCTCCCGCCGACCGGTCGAAAGATTATCGATCGCGACAACCTGATGCCCGTCGCTGAGCAACCGGTCCACCAGATGACTACCAATAAACCCTGCGCCGCCGGTGACAATGCAGTTGCGGGACTCTGACACGGTTCACTTCTCCTTTCCTTGGTGGCTTGCCGAGAGGCTTCGTCGATGGTCGTCAGCCGACAAGATTGATACCGGTGATGGCCCTGTCGTGGGCGATCATCAAGCCGGTAAGGTACTCGGCCGAGTGCCGCCGCGGCGGCTCGCAGGAAGAGGAAGACAGGTCCCCGGAATCCCGTACTGCGTCTTGCACCACATTGGGAAACTCCGCGATCGCTGGCATAGTCCGACCCTCCCTGGTCACTGTGAGCCATCCAAAATCGCACGGATTAGACACGAAATCGCCTATTTCTCCAATGCCATTTGAAGAAATGCGAAAGACCAGTTGTCACCTGGCAAACGCCGCCCTGAACTGTTCAATCGAGTCTTTGACCATCTGCCGGGCGATCCCTAGAAACACGGCACAAGACGCCATGATCGCCATCGACACCATGACCCAAGCTTCCCACGAATAGAAAGCAGCCAAGACGCGGACACCCGCGATCGCACCCCCCATAGCGGTGGCAGCAAGTAACAATCGGCCAAATGCTGACCAGAAATCGTCCCATCCGAGATGAATCTTCCAAAAGAGGAACCCGATGCGTAGCGGTGCCTGAATAAGCCAGATTCCCACCAAGACCAAGGCCACAGTCACTGTGCCTGCCCCGCCTACACCCAAGCATACTAGTGCTGGCAATAATATCACCACGCGAAAAACGGTAAAGGCAAACTCGACGTGGGCGTAGTTCATCGCCTGTAGAGGAGCACTAGCCAGAGCGCCGAATGACCGCAAGAAGCAAAAGACGGAGAAAATCTGAAAGATGGGCACCGCGGGCTGCCATTGCTCGCCGAATACCCAGGGGATTACTGGATCTGCCAGACCGACCAGCAGAGCATACAGGGGAAAGGTGGCCATGCAAAACATTTGGGTCCCACGAATGTAGGCCCGCCGAACGCGCTCGACGTCATGCTGAACGCGACTAAAGGCAGCATAGGCTACTTGGCCGACTTGTCCCGAGATCAACGAAAACGGTTGGCGAGCCCGCTCGAAGGCGAAGTAATACTGGCCCAGGTCCGGTTTCTGCCAGAAACGGCCCATAATCAGATAGTCTCCGTTATCACTGACAAAATTCAGGATACTGGTACCGAGCAGCGAGAAGCCGAGTTTGCTGACCGAGCGCAGCTCGCCGAAGCGAAACACGGCCGCGGGCCGATAGCCGGAAACCCAAAATGCCCCCAGAGCCATCGCCAGTACAGACCCAACAGGGGGCACAACTAAGGCCCAGTATCCGAAACCGAGAACGGCTAAACTGATCGCCAATCCCGCCGCGATCAGCGTTCCGATGACGCCGACGACGTTCTTTTCGCGAAAACGCATGTGTCGCGTAATTATCGCATCCGGCACGGACCCTACAAGAGTGATGACGAGCGCCGCGCCAAGAACGGGCAGTACGTTTCGGAGTTCCGGCTGGCTGTAGAAATGGGCCACGTACGGCGAAGCGAACAGCAGCGCTCCAAACAGCAGCGTCCCAACGGCTAGGAGAAACCAGAAAACCGAATGGCATTTCGAGTCGGCCAACTGCCGCTCGCGAACCAACGCCTTCGCAAATCCATCGGCCGACATGGCCCGAAACAAACCAACAACCGGGACGGCCACCGCCGCTACGGCATAATCGGACGGCTTCAACAACCGCGCAACCACGATGATACTGGCCAACCAAATGCCTTGGCGTAAGACAGTTCCCAGCACGTTCCATGCCATGGCACGAAATGTACGCGATGTGAGGGACGGGTTCTTTGACAGATCCATTTCTCCTGAAACTATTTTGGCAACGTCAAATCCATCAGATCGCGAATCCCGAGTTTGTTTCGGTAGGCGGCTTTAAGACCTTGCTTGAGCCTCGCCCGCACGGAGGTCAGATCGGACGTATCCTCTGCGGTGTGCGTCCAAATCCGGGGGACACTGTGGATGTCACGCGTGTGGATGCCAGGATGTTTGAATGCCAGCCGCCAACCGTGCTCCAGCAGATACCGCCCAATTCGAACGTTGTGGCTCGGCCGCCAGTACTCACAATCACGAATGTAAAGCTTCCCTCCCGGGCGAATGACCCGCTGAAACTCGTCCAGCAACGGGCGGATCAGTTTCCCGGGCAATTCCGGAAGAACTTGAACACAAGTAATCAGGTCGAAGTAATCATCCGGAAGCAGATCCAATCGCCAGGTCGGCAGGTGTCGAATCTGCTTCCCATGTCCTTTGGCGGGAATGCTAAAGCTCTCGCCGTCGGTCACGTAGTCCACAAACTCCACTTCAGGCAGCGCTTGGCATACCCGGTTTTGCAGTAAGTAAGACCCCTCGATCCCGTCCACTGCTACATAGGTCACCGGAGAATTCAGACTCGTCCACAAGAACGACTGTCTGCCATATCCGGCGCCGAAATCCAGGATATTCTCCGATGGACCCTGAAGGGTTTGGAACAGATAGTCCGTACCGTTGTAGAAGTCGATGTGGCGATACTTTTGGTGATCATAGGGGCGGCCTAGCACAGATGGCACGACCTGTTGATGACATTGCCGGCTTGCTTCGACCCATTCTTCTGGAACATGGTAGCCCAAGCAGTCATTCCAGAGACCATGCCTTGGGGAGAGCCAGCCTAGCCACTTCTCCAGTAGGTCGTCACTGTAGCTGAACATGTGCGCCGATATTTCCCATTTCGCAGCATCCGTGTGAAAGAAGTTGCCACTCGACAAATCCGCATTCAAGCAGTCGGCAAACTGCTCACGAGAGACCGAAGCCTCGGCCTGTATGGTCTCATTCATTTGTAGAACTCCCTCTCGCTTATATGTCTTGTCTAACGTCTCGGGAACGATACCTTGGGCTGGGCGCCACGGGGTGCCGGTTCATTTCCTACTGCGTGCCAGAACCACGTAGACCACCGCATTCGCAGACAGTTCCTTGTTCCTGCGGAGGCGTTCAATCGTGGTAATGATACCTTGCATAATCCAGATATACAAGTGCCGAATTCCCCTCGGCAGTTTTCCCATCGTACCCAATTCCCAGAGATGAACCGCACAGGACGTAAGGCTCTCGATACTTCGCATACTGACGATCTCAAACCCTGCGAGTTCTATCTCGCGCCGCAATCCTTGGTGCGTCCATCGCCAGTAGTCGTTGGGAACAGGATGATATAAGTAGAGTCCGTGCGTGCTAAGCAACAGCAACCCCTTGTCGCGCAGGACCCTTCTTGCCTCGGCAAGATACGACGCCGGGACCTCAACGTGCTCGAGCACCTGCGAGGACAGAACCAAGTCAAAGGAATCATCTTCCAGAGGGATCCGACCCGACACGTCCAAATCGTGGTCGGCGTCCGGATTGCCGGGCATATCGACCCCGATATGCGTCTTGAACTTCTCACGGAAGAGCGGCTCATACGGCTTGACGCCACATCCGTAATCCAGCAGGTCCCCTCCCGACGGAAGCATTTCCGATTTCAGGATCTCCTTGAAGATGCGAACCCTCTCACGACACGTGTACCGGTGATGATGAAACGGCCCGGCGCACAACTGCGGATCGACCTGGGGCTCCCGGTCCTGATCTTGCGAGCAGTGCAAGGGTTTTTTCAGCAATTGCATCTGGGTCGACAACCTTTCGAACGGTCAAACGCACAACTCTCCGCAAAACGTGCAGATCGCATCGGCCACCCTGTCGCGTTGTTCTTCGCTTAGTTCCGGATAGATCGGCAGACTGAGGATCCGCGTGGCCTGTCGCTCCGTCACGGGAAAACTCCCCGGGCCGTATCCCAAGTCCGCAGCCGCCACCTGGAGGTGAATCGGGATCGGGTAGTGTACTTTGGTCTCGATACCCCGATCGAGCAGGAACTGCTGGAGCTCGTCGCGGCGTTCGGTTTGGATAATGAAGGTATGGTATACACTCCGCTCGTGCGGCTTGTCCTCAGGCACCCGCACCACGTCGCGAAGCGCCTCTTGATAGAACGCCGCATGGTCGCGTCGGGCATCGGTCCAACGGTCCAGGTAATCTACTTTGACCCGCAACATGGCCGCCTGAAGTGTATCGAGCCGGCAATTCGGCGACCAGAAATCGCACTCATCGCGGTTCTTCAGCCCATGATTTCGCATCTTCTTGAGTTGCTTGGCCAAGCCCTCATTATTGGTTGTGATCACACCCCCGTCCCCACACGCACTGAGATTCTTCAGCGGGTGCAGGCTGAAACAGCCGGCCTGCCCAAGAGAGCCGACGCGTCGGCCGTGGTATTCGGCGCCAATCGCCTGGGCTGCGTCCTCGATCACGTGCAGGCCATGCTGCTCGGCGATATCGAGGATCGCCTTCATGTCGGCCGGGCGACCAGTCAGATGCACCGGAACGATCGCCTTGGTGCGGCGTGTGATTGCATCGTTCAACAGGTCCGGGTCGAGGTTGTAGTCGTCACGCACGTCGACAAACACCGGCCGGGCGCCGACCAGTGCGATCGAGGACGCGGAGGCCAAGAACGAGTTCGGCGCGGTGATCACTTCATCGCCGGGGCCGATCCCCAACGCCCGCATGGTCAACATCAAGGCGCTGGTGCCGTTATCGACACCCACGGCGTAATCCGTCCGGCAGTAGTCGGCAAATTCCTGCTCGAAGGCCTCGAGTTGCGGCCCGAGAATGAAGCCGCCGCTGTCGATCACTTTTTCGGCCGCGCCCAGCAGTTCCGACTTGATCGCCCGATTCTGCTGCGCGAGATCGACGTAGGGGACACGTGGTAACGAGTTCATTGTAAACTTATCTCTTGCATCCGCTTGATATTGAAATAGAACGGGTTGTTCAGGGGATCGTGCAGCAATCCCTCTTTGAAGGCTTTAACGATGCCGCCGACGGCTTCCTCGATGCTGTGCTTGGGTCGAAATCCCAGTTCGCGCGAGATCTTTTCCGAGGAGACGTGGTACGAACGATTGTCGTCGCTGGACTCCGTCACGATTTCGACCTGCTCTTGGCCGATAACCCGACGTACAATCTCCGCCAACTCGCGAACTGTCTGGTTTTCATAGCCGACGTTAAAGACTTTACCCGCTACTTGCTCTTCGGGCGCTTCCAGCAGCATCAGGTACACCTCGACCATGTCTTGAATGTGGATATTCGGCCGTAATTGATCCCCGCCGAAGACCTTGATCGTGCCCGTATGGTAGGCGAGGTTGGTAAGGATGTTGACGACCACGTCGAGCCGCTGGCGCGGCGAGTAGCCGCATACGGTTGCCGGGCGAACCGTGACGGTCGTAAAGACGTCCGACTGGTACTCCGCGAGGATCTCCTCGCACATCGCCTTGAACTTCGAGTAATCGGTCAACGGTTCCAACGGCATATCCTCGGTAACGTTCGGAACGTCCTTGATGCCGTAGACGCTGGAACTCGACGCGTAGATGAAACGTTTCACTCCAGCATCTCGCGAGATTTCCACTAACGGCCGAAAGGCGTCAAGGTTGATACTCTTGCCGAGTTGGGGGTTCAACTCGAAGCTCGGGTCATTGGAGATGCAGGCCAGATGGATCACGGTATCACAGCCGAGTAATTCCTTCTGCAGCAGATCGGTGTCGCGAATATCGCCCACGATCAGATCGAAATCAGGATGGTCCTTGACGGTCTCGAAGACGTGCTCGCCATAGATGCACAAATCGAGTGCCTTGACGCGGTAATCTCGCTGAAGCATCCGGGAAACGAGAACCGTGCCCACATATCCTCCAGCGCCGGTTATTAGAACTTGCGGCACGTCGTGTCTCCCATTCGGAACTTCTAGATCAGAGAATAATACTGCCGATAAGATCCTTCGTCACACACGACCAGGGGTCTCTGCAATCCTTCGGCCACAAAACAATCAACCTTTCCCGAACCGACTTGCCCCGCCATCTCGTCTACGGAGTACCGAGGTAGCAGATCGAGCAGTTCGGTCTTCCGGGCAGCAGAATCGCCGACGTAGACATAATGCTTCCTGCCTTCAACGTTCCAATAGGCCGGCTCCCAAGGAGCGAAATCGAACGCCCTCGCGTGCCTGTATATCTGGCCGGGGGTCATCTCCGGCGCAAGCTGCTTCAACCCGCTCAGCGACTCGCGAGCGTTGAGAAAGGATTCCTCGTCAAGGGACTCGTCAATGGGCGAAAGCTCTCCGGCAAGCACGCGCGGCATCGATTCTTCAAAGAGCTGACCGGACGTTTCCGTCGTCCGGTCATACAATTCCTTGACCGTTTCGTTCGGCAGGATAGAAAACGTCTCTATGGCGATGTTCCGCCCCGTGTCCAACGCGGGGGCTAACTCGTGCAGTGTCGTTCCATAGGTTTCGTCGCCCATCAGAATGGCATGGGCATAGCCGTTGCAGCCACGCCATCGAGGCAAAGGCGCTTCGTGCAAGTTGACGGCAACTTGGCCCGCTCGCTCAATGTGTTCGGCTTCGATAACAAACGGGTACAGGACCGAGACTAGAAAATCGTATTGCAACGCTCGCAATTCACCACGTTTGCAGATCGGCACATTGTTCTGGGTGCAGTACTCGCGGAACACTTGTCGCCCCCACCACACCTTTCCCTCACCACGCGTGCAGGCTGCGACAATCTCAACCTGGGGCCACGACCTCAACAGATCCAGACACTTGGCGCCAAGAGGCTTTTCCCCACAAAAAACGATTCTTGTTTTGCTCATGAATCGGCCCTTCACGCAGCGTGTCTTCCGCCGCGGTCACTGCTCATGCGGGAAAAGGCGGCTTCTGGTCGATAATGTTGCTGTCGAATGGCACCTTGCGCTTGCTCATAGCGTGCGGGCGAGTCGATCGCGCAACGGTAGCCGGTCAACGGCACGCCATACATCCGTTCGCGCGAATGAAGCTTCACATAGATGTCTCGTGGAAGGTCCACGATCTGATCCACTGGAATGTAATCCAAGACTTGCCGGCTAAGAATCTGGACTACGGAATTCGTCCACGGATTCGGAAAGGATTCCCGTTGCGGCTCGGTCGGACGCTCCACAAATGCCGTGATTCGGCGCTGGTCATCCATCGCTACGAGGCTGTTGGCCCTTTGCCGACGGTGCACAAGCAACGTGGCGAGCGCATCGTGCCGCTGATGCGTCTCCCAAAGCGGCATCAAATCTTGGTCCGTGAGTATGTCGCCGTACATTACCAGGAAGTCGTCGGTATCCTTCAGCCACGGCTCGAAGTTCTTGACCGCCCCGGCGGTGCCGAGCAGCTCGGGCTCGTGGCGATAGTGGATCCGCACTCCGAATTCGCTGCCGTCGCCAAAGTAGGACTCGATTTGTTCGGGTTGAAAATGCAAATTGATCGCCAACTCGTCGAATCCCTGCCCGGCGAGGTGCTCGATGATGTACTGCAACAACGGCTTGCCTTCAAGACGAAGCATCGGCTTGGAGATCTCTCTAGTGAGATCTCCCAATCGGGTTCCGTATCCGGCACATAGGATGATGGCTTTCATGGTGTCTGCTCCAGAATCCATCGGGCAGCCGCCTGCAAATCCCGGCATTGGTGATGCGCTTTCGCCGATAAATCGATCGGATCAGACGTCTGGATCGGCGGCGCCTCGTGCTGGCCGCTTTCGACCAAGATGGTAGTGCATCCGGCCGCTAAACCCGCCATGGTATCTGTAATCCGGTCTCCTACCATATAGCTTCGATCCAAGTCAAGATCGAACTCCTTTCCGGCCTGCAGCAGCATTCCCGGTCGCGGCTTGCGACACGCGCACTCCCGACGATACTTCGGTACGGTCGCGTTGGGGTGGTGTGGACAGAAGTAGAACGCCGAGATCTCGCCGTCTTCAGGCCCCAGAAGCGTCTGGATATGTTCATGGATTTCCCCAACCTGTGATTCCGTGAGCCAACCCCTCGCCACGACCGGTTGGTTGGTGACCACGACAACGCAAAAGCCACTGCGTTTCAGGTTTCGCACCACCCCGGCAGCCCCGGGAGCCAGGACTACCTGCTCCGGCTTCGTGAGATTCCTCACGTCGGTTATCAATACCCCGTCACGATCTAGAAAAACAACCGGTTTCACCATTCAATTGTTCTTGACAATACTGGCCGCGGCCTTCTTGGCAACGGCTAAGATGTGATGAGGGCGCATCGTCTCGAGCGCAACAATCTCCAGACCCATCTGATTCATGACGTCTACCGCCAGCCGCGTGTCGAACACGTGTTGATGTAGACATCGGTTCTCGAAGTTATTCTCCGACCGCTCCTTGAACGCGCGAAAGTCCCCCGCTTCCGGATCCCGTTGCAAGTCGTGAAAAGCCAAGATCTCCGGCAAATGCGTAAGATCCTCTTCAGTCGTGCCACGGTCACAATCCTCGATAAGGTGTTCCAGTGAAGTAACGGGTCTGCGATGGTCGAAGGTGGCGTCTTTGTCTGGAACGGCCAGCACCAGAACGCCGTCTGGCTTGAGTACCCGCATCCACTGCGACATGGCCCGCAGGGGATTGGCAATGTGTTCCAAAGTGTGCGCGGACAACACGAAGTCGTAGGTTCCCGACCCGATGACGCTCAGGTCCACCGCATCCGCAATGTATTGGTTACCCGGATCGTGCTTCTTATCGAACCGGAACGTCTTGCCTTGGTCGATGGCCCCCTCCCAAACGGTATTCGAGCTATAATTACAGTTATCGAGCGTGCTCACAAGCAGGTAAACGGGCAAGCGCCCCCCTCGGGAAAACAGGGCACTGGGACCGCCTATCTCCAGTCCGGCTTTCCCTTCGAGCAAAGAACCTACGGTCCGAAAACACCGTGCTCGCCGTTTGAGTAACCGGCGTCCCAGGGCACGCAGCAAGCCACTCGCTCCTTGGGTCTTTCGTATCGAGACGATCCTGCGAACCCCAGTCCGACTCCAAAAAGTCGGGCGAGGAGGGCAAACCGTGGAAGATTGCTTGATTGATGTCATCGGAATTATCTCGTCTAAGGTAACTCAGTCGACACCAAAGCCACAGCACTGATCGTCTTCATGCCGGATTTCGTCCACTTCCTGCTGGTGTCCCTCACCACGGTAAAGGCGGTTTGGACAGTTGAACACCAGGCCGGGGACATCGCTGATGTTCTTGTAGGCGTGAACCACCCCCGGAGGGACAATCACCATCTGACGATCCAAGTCGCCGGCCACCAACGTCTGTTTGTGGTTCAGCGTAGGAGAAACGCTGCGCGTGTCCCAAAAGTAAAGCTTGAAATCACCAGGACCAACAAAGGCGAAACAGTCGGACTGATCGCGGTGTTCGTGAGGCCCGCGGGTAACGCCGGGGAGGGTCTGGCTCACGTAGCACATCACCGGATGGTTGGCCGGCGGAAGCGCATCCTCGCGATACAACTCGATCAACCACCCGCGTTCGTCGTCAAATCGCGTAAGCGGCTTGATCACCACCCCGTCGATCAACCCTTCTTCGAACATGATGGCCCTAACGGTTTTCGGTGCGCGTCCAATACTTACCTCCCACCCGGCCTGGCAATCAGGTCGAGCAGGTATTCTCCGTAGCTGTTCTTCCGGGTATCGGCCAAAAGCTCCAATTGTTCGCTGGTGATGAATCCCATGTGCCAGGCCACCTCTTCGATGCAGGCGATCTTCAGGCCCTGGCGTTGCTCGATCATTTCCACGAAGCTGGCCGCCTTCAGCAGCGACTCGTGCGTTCCGGTGTCGAGCCAGGCAAAGCCCCGCCCCAGCATTTGCACCTGCAACTCCCCCTGTTGCATGTACGCCCGGTTCACATCGGTGATCTCCAACTCGCCGCGGGGCGAAGGCCGAATGCCGGCCGCAATGTCCAGTACTTGGTTATCGTAGAAGTAGAGCCCGGTGACGGCGTAGTTCGATTTCGGCTGATCCGGTTTCTCCTCGAGCGAGATCGCGCTGCCGTCGGCGTCGATTTCCACCACGCCGTATCGCTGAGGATCCTTGACCCAATAGCCGAAAACCGTGGCCCCCGAGGACCGCCCGGCAACTTCCTGCAACAGCTTTTGGAAGCTTTGCCCATAGAATATATTGTCACCGAGCACCAGCGCCACGTTATCGTGGCCGACGAACTGCCGCCCGAGGATGAACGCCTGGGCCAGACCTTCCGGTTTCGCCTGCACGGCATACTGGATCGAAATCCCCACCTGACTACCGTCACCCAACAGACGCTCATAGGACCCGATGTCCTCGGGTGTGGAGATCAGTAGGATCTCACGGATGCCGGCCAGCATCAGCGTCGAGAGCGGGTAGTAGATCATCGGCTTATCGTAGACCGGCAGCAATTGCTTGCTTATGGCCTGGGTCACCGGATAGAGTCGCGTTCCCGACCCGCCAGCAAGGATAATGCCTTTCTTGCAATGCACGGAGCTATCCATTGATTCCCTCAGCGGCTTGTCGGTTCGCGTCCAATCCCCGTCGCTCGTGGTGGTGTTCTGAGCTGTTGATTCGCTCGACCCAGGTCCGGTTGTCGAGATACCACTGCACGGTCTGTTGCAGGCCCGACTCGAAATCCTCTTGGGGCTTCCACCCCAACTGACTGTTGATCTTGCTCGTGTCGACAGCGTAGCGGCGATCGTGCCCCGGACGGTCGGCCACGAACGTGATCAACGAAGAGCAAGGCCGATGGGGTAACTCGGGTCGCAGCCGATCGACCACGCCGCAAATCGCCTCGACGATCTGAAGGTTCGTCCGCTCGCAGTTGCCGCCGATGTTATAGACTTCGCCGGGGGTTCCTTGGGCCAGCGCGGTGCGAACCGCCCGGCAGTGGTCCTCCACGTAAAGCCAATCTCGCACCTGCTGCCCATCGCCGTAGACCGGCAAGGGTTTGCCCTCCAGGGCGTTGAGGATCATCAGCGGAATCAGCTTTTCCGGAAACTGGTACGGCCCGTAGTTGTTCGAACAGTTCGTCACCACCACAGGCAGCCCGTAGGTGTGATGATACGCCCGGGCAAAGTGGTCGCTGGCCGCCTTCGAGGCCGAATAGGGTGAGTTGGGTGCGTAGGCCGTCTCTTCGGTGAACTTGCCCGTCGGCCCCAGCGACCCGTAAACCTCGTCGGTCGAAACGTGCAGAAAGCGGAACCCGGGCTGCTGGGTCGTCGGCAGATTGTTCCAATAAGCCCGCGCGGCTTCCAGCAGGCAGAAGGTTCCCACCACGTTGGTTTCGACAAACGCGGCCGGCCCGTCGATCGAACGGTCCACGTGCGACTCGGCCGCAAAGTGGACTACCGCCTGCGGCCGATACTCCTCGAACAACCGACCCAGCAACGGGCCGTCACAGATATCCCCTTCGACGAAGACATGCAACGGGTTCTCGGCCACCTCGGCCAAGGAATCGAGGTTGCCGGCATAGGTCAACCGGTCGAGGTTGACCAGCCGGGTCTGCTCTTCGGCAATCCACTGCCGCACGAAGTTGCTGCCGATAAAGCCGGCGCCGCCGGTGACGAGGATCGTTCTCATGATTTGGTAACTAATTCGTGTTTAGACTGTAAACGCCACCACGGGGCTTGTCCCCGTGGAGCGATGATTGACCACTAGCAAGGCCTGTCTTCCCCACGTTTTTCGCCAATCTGGGCCGCCGCTTCGAGCGGCGGCCCAGATTGGCGGGCGGTATCATTCGGGTACAGGTTAGGTAGTGGCCAATCATCGTTCCACCGGGACAAGCCCGGTGGTGACGGACGAGACGTTTACAGTCTGATCCCTATACAAACGCTGCAAACAGCGAAAATCTTAGGTGAAACGTCGAATCAGAGGAAGGCCAGTATTTGGTCGCATTGGCCGGCCTGGCCTACCCCAAAAGGCTCACCGTGAGTTGGCCTTGCCCGGAAATGGGACTCGCGTTACACTCCGCCCCACTTTTCAGCCATTTTGCGAGGCATCCCCGGCATACCTTGCGTCTCGTCTTGCGCCGGGCTGTTTCCCTGTAGGTCGTTGCGACGCCCGCTTGGGGCTATCGAAACGCGCCCGATTACTCGTCTTTTGTGAAGTGAATCTCGCGGTAGGCCGATTTACAGGCCGTTTGTGGGACAAACTCGCGACTTTCCCTCACCTCGGAAAACACCCATGACGCTTGTGGTTGCCATCGCGATCGCCGCCAGTCTGGCCATGACCCCGTTGGCCAAGGCGTTGGCCGTGCGGTTTGGCGCCGTGAGCCATCCTGACGGGAATCGGAAGCTCCATGCCCGACCAACCCCGCTGTGGGGTGGCAGCGCCATCTTCTTCGCCGTGGTAGCCGGCGTGACGGCTTCCTATCGCGTCGTTCCCGGAACGCTAAATACGATGATCCTGTTGCTGGCGGTCGGACTCTCGGCCGGCATGCTCTGCCTGTTGGGATGCTACGATGATCGCTACGAGATGCGAGCAAGGCGGAAACTCCTCGGCCAGATCGTTTCGACTTTGCCGGTCGTGATCGTCGGATGCTATATCGAACGAATCGTGCTGTTCGGCTACACCCTGGACCTTGGATGGCTGGGAATCCTCGCGACCGTCGGCTGGCTCGTCCTGGGGATCAACGCCATGAATCTGCTGGACGGCATGGACGGATTGGCCTCGGCGGTCGGGATTGCGATCTCCGTGGCCATCGCCGTCGTCTCCTTAGTTCACGGCACCCCCGAGGTCATGCTACCCGCCCTGGCCCTGGCCGGAGCCTTGGCCGGTTTTCTCACTTACAACTTGCCGCCGGCAAGAATCTATCTGGGCGACTGCGGCAGTATGGTGATCGGACTGCTCGTCGCCACGCTAGCAATGCAAGTCTCGCTGGCGTCCGCCGGCACGGTCAATGTTACCATTGCCATGGCCCTGCTCTTCGTCCCCTTGACCGACACGGCCTTAGCGATCATCCGCCGCCGGCTACTCGGCCAAGGGCTGATGGTTGCCGACCGGGGCCATATCCACCACCGTCTCCTCGACCGCGGGTTGAGTGTCTGGAGCGTCTTGCTTGTTTTGGGCGGACTATCCCTGGTTGCAGGCACCGTGGCGTGGGTGGTGGCTGTGAGAGTTCCCGACGTTTGGGCCTGGGCAGCCATGGCCTGCATCACCGCGTTGCTGATCAATCGACGCCTTCTCGGCCATGAAGAGTGGAAACTCATCAAACGAGCCCTCGCACAAACGTCCCTACGCCCGGCTCGACGGCTTGCGCCCGAGAACGCCCCTACCCTGCAACTCGAATCAGCAACAGTCGGTGAAAACCTTCCTGGCAGCATGGATTCCACCGCGTCGCCAATCTTCTCGGTCCGCAATGACCGGATCGAATTGCCCTCTAGTCACGGCGCATGGGCGGCGGAAATCCCCGGATCTCCAACCCGCTCGATCAAGTCGCTCTCGCTATTTGTGTCCCCAGCCGAGGAAACACGCGAAGAAACACGCGACGCCACTGATAGCACGCCCAGCCCTCGGCTTCCCGACTATCCGGTCCTGTTGCTCGATCTGAAGTGGGGCATGGCCACCTGGGTAAACGATCTCGATCAGGCCGAACGCATCGTTCGCAGCGTCTAAGGCAACGCGATGTAGGAGGCGACTCCTGTCGCCGATTCTCCCGTGATCTCGGTGACTTCTCCCTCGTGGCGAAATCGGCGATAGGAATCGCCTCCTACAAGCCCCGTAGGTCAGGGCTTGCCCTGACAGAACCTCTCTAATCTTCTAACCTTCTACGAAGACTCTCTCCAATCATCGTCAGGGCGAGCCCTGACCTACGAATGCTGTAAAGATACGCAGCGTACACAACCTGGAGACTTATTTCGCCTCGTGTGAAACTCGGGAATCTTTTCCGATTACGTTTTTTATTACAGTTGTGCCGGTTGGGCAGCCGATACGTGGCGTGATAGTTCCTCCGGAGCTGTTGAATTGGATGCCGTCGCGCCCCAGCAGCCCGGAGATCGGAAACCTCCCCATTCTACTTTGACAGGACCATGGAAATGAAAAACTTGTCAGTCCTCAAGCCAGTGGCCGTGTATCTGGCCGCAGTGGGAATCTGCCTGCCCCAGATGGCGCTGGCCGCCGCCCCGTCGAAACCGGCAATCGCCGACGTTCAATTGCACAAGGATGGCGTTCTACTGGGACAGGTCGTCACGGCCCAGAATGCTCCGGTGCCGAACGAATCCGTCCTGCTGAACAACGGAAAAAAGGAGTTGGCCAAGGCACAGACCGACCGCAACGGCTACTTTGCGTTCAAAGGACTCGAGAGCGGAATCTATCAGGTCGTGGCGGCCAACAACCAGGGAACCTATCGGGCATGGACGCCGGGAACGGCTCCACCTTCCGGCAATCAGGGTGTTTTGATCGTAGCCCAAAACAGTGCCGTCCGAGGCCAATGCGCTCCCGCTTTCAGCTTCAAGAAACTGCTGTGCAACCCGTTGGTGGTCACCGGAATCATCGCCGCGGCGATCGCCATTCCCATCGCCGTTCACAACTCCAGGCCGGCTAGCTGATAAACTGAGTCATCTAGGCGGACTGACAAATCTGATCTCCGCCCCGCCGACCGACAACCGCCGCGACTGGGATCCGGCCGATTGTCGATCGGCGGGGCGTTTTCATTTCTTGCCGGCATTTCCCAATCCCCCTCCTCTGGGTGAAGGCAGGCTGGGTGCCAAGAATCGATATTTCCCCGTATCCCTATTTCGTGTAGCATCCGCCCTCGCCATTGAATCCGCAGGGGTCGCGGCCTAGTTCCGCCTGGACTCTTGCGGCGTATCGGCGACCGACTGATCGGTCGGTGTTGCACCAGGCGATCCCCTATCGTGCCAGAGAATACACTCGCACGCTTATCTCCATTCTGTATGCATAACTCGTTCGGCAAAGGACCTGTTCGATGAAGCGAACGACACGCCTGAAGATCGTGCTACTTTCATTGACTTGCCTGGGCATGATCCTTCCCGCGCCCGCGCTGGAAATGGCCCTCGGCGCCGAACACTCCGATCAGACAACTCCGGCCGTGACCTCGAGGCCCCACGACGCCACACTGCACGCCGGCGGGGTACTGGTGGTTGAAGTGGTCGACTCCCGCGGGATACCCCGGCCAGGTTCACAAGTATCTTTGAGCCAAGCCGATCGCAAGCTGGCCACCGGCGTGACCGACCGGTCCGGCTCGTTCTCGGTCAAGGGACTCTCCGGCGGCACTTACGAAATTGCGGCGGGACAGACTCGCGCCGTCTATCGACTTTGGGCACCGCGTACCGCACCACCGGCCGCGCGTTCAAAAGTCGTCCTTGTCACCGACAGCAACCCGGTGCGAGGTCAATGCGACGCTGGCGGACCGCTGAGTTACTGGCTCTCGAATCCCTGGGTCATCGCGGGCTTGATCGGCGTGGCCGTCGCCGTGCCCGTCGCCATTCATAACCAACGCCAAGATCGACAACCCGCCAGCCCCTAGTAGATCAGCCCCTAGCGGCCCGAAAACAAGGAACTTCCCGAATGAATCCTCGACGACCACTCTTCTTCGTCAGTAGCGTCTTGGCCTGCCTGGGAATGATTCTACCGAGCTCCATGCTTCAGGCAGCGCAACCGGCCCAGGCGTCGGCGCGGCGTCTGCCGACCATCAGTGACGTCGAGTTGGGCCCACAAGGTGTCTTGCGCGGAGTCGTCATCAGCTCGCAGGGCGTACCCGTCACACGAACAACGATCGTCGTCTATGACGCAAAACAAGAAGTGGCTCGGACCAAGACCGACACGAAGGGATGCTTCTCGGTTGGTAGGTTGCCGAGTGGAACACTCCGAGTGACTGCCGGACGATACTCCACGCCGATTCGCGCATGGGCTGCCCGCACCGGACCACCCAAGTGCAAGCAGATTGCCCTGGTCGTTGTGGGGAGCGACATCGTGCGAGGACAACGTCATTGGAAAGACGCTTTCTGCAACCACGATCTATTGGTCGGCGGTGTGATTGCGGCCATGATCGCCCTGCCCATCATCGTTTATAGCTCCAATCGTAAACCGGCCAGCCCGTAACGCTTTAAGGGGGGTCCGTGGCGTGAATTCTCTCCGACTCGACACAGCCCGACGATTTCCCCTTCTCGCGCGGATCGCCGTGACCGCGGCCTTTCTCGGACTGCCCCTCGCAGTCCAACCTTCCGCCGGATCCGAAGTATGGCCCCAAAACGCGGCTGGCCAACCGGTCATTGGCCAACCGGTCATTGGCCAACCGGTCATTGACGAACCGGTCATTGGCCAACCGGTCATTGGCCAACCGGTCATTGACGAACCGGTCATTGCCGATGTGGCCATTCGACCGGACGGCGTCTTGCATGGTCGTGTCACCGATGCAAGTCGAGCGTTTCGTACGGTCGTGCCCTCCGGATGGAACGTCCGGCTCCTGAAAGACCAATCTGCCGTGGCCGTGACCAGAACCGACCGCCATGGCCGGTTCGCGCTAAGGAATCTGCCCGACGGGCTTTACCTGTTGCGGATCGAGGGGCCGGGCGTGTCGGCCGCTTGGCCCTATCGCGTTTGGTCCACTCGAACGGCCCCACCTCGGGCGCTGGGCCGAATGGATGTGCCGCTGGACTCCCCCGTGGTTCGCGGGCGGGGACCTAGCCCATTTCCCTTCACGAGTCTTCGCCACGCGGCCACCGTTTCGGGCATCGCGGTCGGCGCAGTCGCGGCGCCGGTGATCTATCACAACGCGACGGTCGACAATCGCCTGCCGGTGGCAAAGCAGCCGGCCAGCCCGTAGGGGATTACGCCCGCTCTGTTGACGGGTTCTCTGCAAAGCCGCAATCGATACTTCTCTATTTTGCGCATTCCCCCTAGACGAGACAACCGGATTTTCTCGCTCAAGCCTTAAGGTCACCGCGACCGATACAGATTTCACGCCGTCCTGTAGTGACGTTACGCGCTGCAGGTCGGTGACGGGCTAGCGGTCCGTCGCATGAAAACCACACGTTGGGCTTGGGTGGTCCGCCCTGGATCCATCCGCGCGACCAACACAATTCGAAATGGATCGGTGATGGTTACACCGCGGTGCAAGTTGAGCAGCCTGATCGGATTCCCGCGCGTCGGGGGGATTGTCTTGGCGTTGGTGATGCTGACCGGCCCGGGCTGCGCCAGTCAGGCGTTTCGAGCCGACAAGTTACCGCCGGAGTATCTCGCTCCGGTAACGGCGAACATCGAAGAGATCAACCTCTCGCGGCTGACGAACTACTCGGTCGACAGCCAACTGATCGATCGTGGCGACCTGCTGGAGGTGACCATCGTTACCGACTTGACCAAATTGACCGCACCCGCGGCGCCGATCCGCGTGGGCAATGACGGCTTGGCCTACTTTCCGCCGATTGGCCCGGTCCCGGTGGCGGGCCTGATACTGGAAGAAGCAGAGCAAGCGATCGCCGTGGCGGCGGTCAATGGAGGCGTGTTCCGAAAACTGCCTCGTATCACGGTGACCATGAAGGAGCAGCGTTCTAACCGGATCAATGTGATCGGCGCGGTCCCGGAGGAAGGCACGTACGAGCTACCCCGCGGCATCAGTTGCGTGATGAACGCGATCGTGGCTGCCGGCGGGCTTAGCGAAGATGCGGGCCAGATGATCGAGATCCGCCACGCAGCCGGCCGAGCCTCACCGCTGCATCCACCCGCTCAACATCTTGTCGACGGTACGCAGGCCCAGTTGACTTCCTACGAATCGGCCCCCATGCCGGCATCGCCAATCACGCTAATCAATCTGGCCACGGCAGCCGTGGACGGCCCGGGTGGAACGTATCTGCAAGACGGCGACACAGTGATTGTCAAAAAGAAGTCACAGAAACAGGTTTTCGTGCGGGGCCTGGTTCACACGCCGGGTGGACTAGACCTGCCCGCCAACCGCGACATGTACATGCTGGAAGCCTTGGCCCTGTCCGGCGGTCGCACGATGCAAATTGCCAACCGGGTCACGATCCTTCGCCGAGTTGGCGGACAAGAGATTGTGATTGAAAGCAATATCCGCGACGCCGCGAAGGGTGGCCCGGCCAACGTGCTGTTGGCCCCGGGCGATATCATCACGGTGGCGGAGACGCCCGCGACATTCGTACTCGACACCTTGAAGAGCTTTATCCGGTTCGGCTTGAGCAGTTCGATCCCCATGTTTTAAGACGAGGTAATTCTCCGATGTTGGAAGAGCCGACGGTAGTCCACTGCGATCGCAACGGACACTCGACGACGCACATCGTGCATGCGTTGATGCAATTCATCTCGGCGTTGCGTTACCGAAAGAACGTGGTGCTGACGTCGTTGGCCGTCGCGGCACTGTTGGGCGGAGTCTATTACGGCACGGCAACCCGCTACTATGAGGCCAACGCCGAGGTTTTGGTGATGGGATCCGAGCTCAGCGGCAAAAGCGTCTCGTCCGTGATCGACGGAACCCGACAGCAAAGCCTGATGGGAACGTTCGAGAAACTATTCACTAGATCCGTCGTGGTTCAGGGGGCTTTGAAGCACTTGAGGCCGGAAGACCGGATCGATCTGGCGGGCATTCCCGAGGAAGCATGGCCGGCCGTTTTGAAAAACAACCTTTCCGCCAAGCTGACCCGCGGCACAAACATCATCGAGTTGACCTATCGCTCCAAGGACCCTCGGACTGCAGTCAGCGTGGTCAACGCGATCTACAATTCCTACCGCCTTTTTCTCGACGAGATGCACAATCGATCCGCCCGAGAGTTCCTCAAAAACCTGGAAAACACCAAGGCGACCAACGAAGACAAATTCGCCCTGGTTGACCAGAACCTAAAATTCCTGCAAAGCCAGATCGGCGACCTGGGAATCCCGGTCGACGCCAAGGTCCTTCATCCCATCCAGGAGTCGGTCATCTATATCAGCGGCGAGCTCAATAAGGTTAAGACGAAGCGGCAGAAGCTGCAAGCGTCGCTGGCGGCCATTCAATGGGCGATCCACAACGGGCAGGATCTCCAGCAGTCGGCCTCGGCCGTCGCGGACGTCGTGGGTGCCGAGCTTTTGAGGACCCGGCTGGGATTGAATCAAGACGACGCCTCCTTGCCGACTCGCATTCTGGCCGATTTGATCAACGCGCAAGCGGACTTAGCCACGATGGGGGAAGACAAGGGGCCGAGACATCCCGACGTCATCAGCAAGATCGACTTGATCCAGATGTATGAACAGTCCCTGGCCGACTATCGACGGCAGCTCGACGACCGCCTGGCCGAACTCCAGGACACCGAATTGGGCCCCATTCTGCTGGATATCGTTCAGGGAGAACTCGATGAGATCTGGCGTTTCGAGGACTCGCTTCAGACCAGATTCAATCAGGCCAAGGTGGAGGCCATCGAACTCAACGAACAACGCGGAAAACTCTCGCTGATGAAGCGCGACCGGGAAAACCTGCTCACCTCGTACGATAATCTGGTCAACATAATCACCGATATCGAATTCAAGGACAACGGCACGGAAATTCGCACCAAGGTCATCCAAGAGCCCGTCGAGCCGGGTGGGCCGGTCTCGCCCAATTTGCGACAGGTGATCCTGATGGTCCTCTTTGGCGGCCTGACCGTGGGAATGGGATTGGTCTACATGATGGACATCCTCGACGACCGCTTCCGATCGGTCGAAGAGATGCAAACGCAATTGAACACGCCGATCCTGGCCATGGTGCAACGTCTGAGTAAGACCGGAACCGCCGGCCCCGACGCCCTGCAAGTGCACGCCGATCCCAACGCCACCCAGTGCGAGGCCTTTCGCACCTTGCGCACGGCCTTGGCGCTCTCCGAAGGGCAGGTACGGCAGATCGTCATTTCCAGTTCCGAGCCGGGTGACGGAAAAACCACCACCCTGGCCAATCTGGCCGTCTCCTATGCCCAGGCGGGAAAGAAGACGCTGTTGATCGACGCCGACCTGCGTCGACCCGGCCTGACGGCCCTGATGGGAATGCGTGGTATCGAGGGGCTATCGAGCATTATCGGCGGCCAGGACAACGTCATTCAGATGGCCGCGGCCCATATTCGGCCTTCGGGGATCGAGGGGCTCGACGTGCTGGCCTCCGGTCCGCGTCCGAGCAATCCGGCCGAACTGCTGACCAACCCCCGCTTCGCTGAACTGCTGGCCGGGACCGAGGCCGTTTACGACCAAATCCTCATCGACAGCCCGCCCGCCTTGGCCACCAGCGACACCATTGTCATCGGCCGCTTGGTCGACGGCGTGGTGATGGTCGTGCAGCCGGAGAAGAACCGGCGTCGCACGGTGATGCGGGCGGCCGAGAGCTTTGCGAGTTTGAAGATCCCGCTGCTGGGCGTCGTCGTCAATCGCGTCGGATCCGAAAACGATCGCGGATACTACGAATACAGCGGATACGGGTACAGCTACGCACCCGGATACGGCATGGAACAAGCATCGATCGAAACGCCTTCCGACCTCGCTGTCAACCGAGCTGATGATTGGGATCTCGACAGAGACGAACCTGCTGCAAACCGGATTATTCCTGAACGTGTTGCTTAGACGGCTAAACGGGTTATCCTCAATGCCTTCACATCAAACCTCCAGAACCGAATCGACCAAGCCGCGGTCTCGTCGCCGACACCGATCGGCGCGCGATGTGTCGCCGGCCGGCGTGTTGCTGCAAGTGGTCGACTGGGGACTGGCGGGCTGTGTGTTCGTGGTGCCCATGTTGATGGGTGGACGCCAGGCCTTGGGGCAATTCGTGTTGGTCCTCCTGGCAGTAGTTGTAGCCGTGGCCTGGATGAGCCGGCAGGCTCTGCTGGGCAAGCTCACGTGGCGTTATTCGTCGGCCGAATGGCTCTTGGCGGGCGGAGTATTGCTGTTGCTGCTGCAAACGACCCCACTTTCCGCCTCGCTGCTTTCCCGACTTGCCCCGCATACGGGCGAGTTGCTACCGCTGTGGACGGCCCAAGGCGACTCGGCGGCCGGCCTGGGAGTCTGGTCGTGTATTTCGCTGACTCCCGCAGCCACCTGGGGCGCCTTGCCGCTGCTGCTGTCGTACGGGATGCTGTTCCTGGTGACCGTGCAGCGAATCGACACGGTGGAAGATGTCGAACGTCTGTTGCGTTGGATCGCGATCTCGGCCGTCGCGATGGCCGGGTTTGGGTTGGTGCAATTGCTGGCGAGCAACGGGAAGTTCTTCTGGTTCTACGAGCATCCGTTCAGCGACACGCATAAGGTGGCCAAGGGGAGCTTTACGAATCGAAACCATTTTGCCCATTTCCTGGCCCTGGGCCTGGGTCCGCTGATCTGGTGGCTGCAACAGAAACCCCATCGCGAGCATCGCCGAACAAGTACGCGTATCCGCTGGACCAAGGAATTCGCCACCAAGCAGCAACTCTCCGGGCTCAAGAGTCTGGCGTTGGGGATCGTCCTGTTCGCCGGGCTGATGTCGCTCTCGCGAGGCGGCGTGTTGGCTATGTTCATTGCCGTGGCCGTCTGCGTGGCGGTCTGCTATCGAGCCCGAACGCTCGGGCCACGCTTCGCGCTCGGGCTGGGCGGCGTGGGGTTGTTGATCGGGTCGCTGTTGATGATCCATGGAACCGATCACCTTTCGCAACGCATGGACACGCTCGGCTCCGGATCGATCGAAGAGGTAGACGAAGGCGGCGCGCGGCGGACCATTTGGGCGGCCGTGGCCAAGGCCATCCCCAACTACCCCCTGCTCGGATCCGGCGTGGGAAGCCATCGCGAAGTCTATCCCATGTATCTCGAAGACCCCTCACCTACCGAATACACACACGCCGAGAACGGCTACTTGCAGACGCTCTTGGAAATGGGCGTGGTGGGCCTGGCAATGCTAGTCGCGGGTGTCGGGATGTGCCTGTTCTGGTGTATCGAAGGCCTCAGAACGGCCGCTTCGAGCCGACGCCTGGTTTGCACGGGAGCGATCCTGGCCGGGATATCCGCCAGTGTATTGCACTCCGCCATCGATTTCGTGTGGTATGTACCCGGCTGTATGGCCGTGGTCGTCTTGCTGGCCGGATGCGCGTTTCGCATGCGTCAACTGGCCGGCAAGAATCCGCAACAACAAGCCCAACCGTTGGCCATCTCCGGCCGACTGATTCCGGCGACCCTGGCCGTGGGACTATTGGCGCTGGGTATTTGGATGATTACCGGCCGCTTTGGAGCCGTATTGGCCGAACCCCACTGGGACCACTACCGGATCATGGCCCTGGCTGCCGAAACGGGCGCCGAAACGGCTCCCGAAGTGATCTCGGAGAGCGATGCCGGCTTCACCGTCGAGGATCGACAGTCCAGCACGCTGGCGGTGCTGGATCGCATGATCGATGAGTTGGAGCAAGTCGTGCGGTACGCCCCGGAAAACTCGCGTGCCCGCCTGCGATTGGCCGAAGCCTATGTGCAACATTTCGATCTTCAACAACAACAGCCCTCCGCCAAACTCGGCATCCCGTTGGCCCAACTTCGCGACGCGGCGATGCGCGCCCGCAACGCGGCCTCCGACGAAACGACCCGCGCGGGTGTGGAAACGTGGCTGCAAAACACACTCCAAGGCCAAGGCGAATACCTTCAGGAAGCCTTGCGGCACACGCGCGAGGGCCTGGCCCTTTGTCCGTTGCAGGGCGAAGGTTACCTGTACCTGGCCAAGCTCCAGTTTCTTGCCGGCCCAGGCACTGACAAAGCCAGCCCGGGTGCCGACAAATCGGCCTACGTGGGGCAGGCGCTTCGCGTGCGTCCGTTTTCCGGGGCCGTGTTGCTCGAGGCGGGCCAGGAGGCCGTGTTGGCAGGCGACATCACCCGGGGAATGCAGTACTGGCAACGATCGTTCCGTTGCGGACTGAAGCACCAGTATCAGTTGGTCGAGTTGTTGGCCGGGCACGTGCCGGTGGCGATGCTACTGCAGAGTTTGCAGCCCGACTTGCATGCCATGCGAATTCTGCACGCCCGTTACCGCGAGCTGGAAGCCCCCAACCAAGCCAACGAACTCTATCAGCTCTACGCCCAGACTGCCCGGATCCGAGGCGATGCCGCGCCGAGTGTCGAGGCAGCCGAGGCATGGCTGGCAAGCGAACTGACGCAACTTCGCACGCACCACGTCCAAGTAGCCCAGGCCGAAGCCCAAACCCGCCAAGGCGAAGAAGCTTTGGAATTCTGGCTGGAGGCCAGTTGGCTTTACGGGTTGCTCGACGACGGAGCGGGCGCACTGCACTGCGCCGAAGCGGCATTGCAAAGCGAACCGAACCACTACCAGGTACGTTACGCTCTGGGATGTGCTCTGGCACAAGAGAAACGCTTCGCCGAGGCGGAAACACACCTCCGCTGGTGTGAGCAACGACGCCCCGACAACGAGAACTTGCAACGCACTCTTCGAGGAGTCGTCCAGGGAAGAATTGTAGGCCAAGGCCCGATCGCAACTCACCGCCAATCGGCCGAAACACTGCATTGACGCGCAATTGCCCAAGGAAGGGAACGCATCTTGAACTCGATCAATAAGAACCATCGCACCTCGTTAGATCCTGTCGCCGCGAAGAAGATCCGGTCGTGGCTGCGGCCTGCGCTCTTGACCGCAGCCCTGTTGCCACTGTTCGTGCTGACCTACTACCTGGCCTATTGGTTGCGCTTCGAGGGTCAATTGGGAGCAATGCAACTGAGCTGGTTCACCCGCACGGTCTTTTGGATCGTGATGGTCAAGGTGGCCATGTTCGCGTGGTTTCGCGTCGATCGAAGTTGGGGGCGCTTCGTCACCTTTTACGATCTGGTCACCTTGGTTCAGGCCGCCACGTCCAGTTTGCTGCTGATGGTGTTGATCGATCGCTTCTTCCTGGCCCAACGAACGATTCCGCGCAGCGTATTCATGCTCGACTGGGGTAGCACGATCGTGATGGTCGGGGGTATCCGCGCGCTGTCGCGGACCCTACGCGAACGCAACTGGATGTCGGTCTTCTTCGCTTCGACCAAGACGCCCGTCCTGATCGTCGGCGCCAACGACGCCGGCGAGGCCCTGCTGCGGTCGATCCGCTGCAACGAGAAGATGGGGTATCACGTGGTGGGGTTCATTGACGACGACCCGCGGCGCGTGGGTAGTTGCATCGCCGGCGTGCCGGTCATCGGAACGCTCGACCAGACCTGCCGGCTCGCCGAACGCCATGCGGTGGCCGAAGTCTTGATCGCCACGGGAGAACTCTCCGGTCGGGAGATCCGCAAACTGGTCGACGAAGCCCAGCAGCATTCGATCCATGTGAAGGTCCTTCCCAGCTACGAGCAACTCATCAGCGGCCGGGTGGCTACGCAGCCGCGCCCCGTCTCGATCAACGATCTGCTACGCCGCGAGCCGGTGCAACTCGACCTGGAAAACATCCGCCAGTGGATCGACAACCGCGTGCTCATGGTGACCGGAAGCGCCGGTAGCATCGGGTCGGAGATCTGCCGCCAATTGTTGCAGTTCTCACCCCAGCGGTTGATTCTAGTAGATCGTTCCGAGAACGGGCAGTTCTTCCTCGATCGGGAACTTCGCCAGCAAGCAAGCCAAGTCGACTTGGACGTTCGTATCGCCGACATCCTCGACGGAAAGCGGATGCACTCGTTGCTGGACGAATGCCAGCCGGACATTATCTTCCACGCGGCCGCCTATAAACATGTGCCCTTGATGGAAAGCCACCCGGGCGAGGCCGTCAAGAACATCGTGCAAGCCACCCGGCAGTTGGCCGATCTGGCACGAGATGGCGGCGTCGAATCGTTCGTGTTGATCTCGACCGACAAGGCCGTGAATCCGACCAGCGTGATGGGGGCCTGCAAACGGGCCGCCGAACTGTACGTCCAATCGCAGGCCGAACTCTCCCCCTGCCGGTTTGTCACCGTGCGGTTCGGCAACGTGCTCGATTCGGACGGGAGCGTAGTCCAAGTCTTCCGCCAACAGATCGCCCAAGGCGGACCGGTAACCGTCACGGATCCGCGCATCGAACGCTTCTTCATGACGATCCCCGAGGCGGCCCGACTGGTGATCCAAGCCGGCGCGATCGGGCGGGGTGGCGAAATCCTCTCGTTGGACATGGGCGATCCCGTGCGAATCGTCGATCTGGCGGCCGACATGATTCGGCTCTCCGGGCTGAAACTGGGCCAAGACATCGAAATCGAGTTCAGCGGATTGCGGCCGGGAGAGAAACTGTTCGAGGAGTTACACGTCCACGGCGAGAAGCACGTTCCCACACCGCATCCGAAGATCACCGTGGCCGACCGCAAGCGTCGCGATGCGACCGTGGTGCTCCGTTCGATCGAGCAACTGGTCCAAATGGCCGATGAGTATCCCGAATCGGTCGTCGAAATGCTCAAGCGGATCGTGCCCGAGTACAATCGGTTCCGCCACGCAGGTCGAGTGATCTCCGCACGACTCCCGGCGGCCGTACTGGCCGAGCAACCGACGGCACCCGTTTAAACGGATCAACTCTACGACTTCCAATCGCCGATCAGTTCGAGCAAGTAGTCGACCGAGCCGATGCTTGCCTTGTTCGAGCCGCCTTGGGCCGCTTCCGCGCGAATGCGTTCGAACCCATATAGCCAGACCGAGCTGATCTCACTGAGGAGGCTTGCCCGATCACCGGACCCTTCCAGACGATCGTCGCCGGTGGAGTCGAAGAGGTAGGCACGATCTTCACCGCCGGCACTACTGTCGGCGTGGATCTGTTCGAAGAACTTCGCCCGATTGAAGAACGTTTCCGAGAACATGGCCCCATGCTGCTCGGTACGGACAAACACGTCGTCGCCTGCCGAATCGTACAAGAACGCGGTGTCGGAACCGCCGGCGACGGCATAGGCGTGGACCTGCTCGAACCCCTTGGCCCGGTTGAAGAACCCGGTGCCAAACAGGGCGCCGAACTCTGGCGTGGCGACGAACAGGTCGTCGCCGCGTGAATCGTAGAGCTTGGCCAGGTCAAATCCACCGGCCGTGGCGTAGGCGTGCACGGCGTCGAAGCCCTGGACTCGGTTCATGAATCCACGACCGTCCATCGCCGCATAGCCGGGTGCCGCGACCAACGTATCGTTCCACGGCGAGTCGAAGAGCTTGGCCACATCTGACCCACCCGCATCGGAAAAGGCCTCGACGGCCCCGAACCCGACCGCATGGCCGGTGAATCCCGCGCTATACATTCCCCCGTAGCGGTAGGCGGCCACAACGACGTCGTTGCCGGCCGAATCGTGGAAGACCACACGGTTCGCACCACCGCCGCCACGCACGGTAATCTCTTCGGCATCGATCACCTCGACAAGGTAGCCGTCAGAGCGAAGTTCGGCCGTCTTGTAGCCCAGCACGGCCGCGTCGTCAGCGTCGGTGCCGACCAGTTCGACCTTGTCGACGCCGGCCAGCCCGTCCAGCGCGATCGAGTCGACAGCGGCCGATTCGAATTGATACTCGACCCCATTGACCGTCAGTTCGTGGAGCGTGCCGGCGGCGAAGGTGAACCGGTCGTTCCCCTCGGTTCCCAACACCTGAACGTTCCGACCGTCTTGCGAGACGAGATTGGTGACCCGGAACTCGACCTGCTCGTTGGCACCTGCCCCGTAGGTGTAAGCCTTCAGGTAGTAGGTCCTCCCGGCGGAGACGGTCACGTCGATCCGTTCGCCGTCGGTCATGGCGTGGCTCTCACCGAGCAGTTCCTTGGCCCCGTCAAACAGTTCCAGGTCGACGTCCCCGTCGGCATGGGTGAAGAAGGCCTCGACGGTCAACAGCCCGTCGCGCTGCGCCTTGATCGCAAACCACTGCCCATCGGCGTCGATTTCATAGTCGGCGAACGTGGCCTGGGCAACCGTGCCCCAGTCGGTATGGGTAACGTCGGAGACCAGATTGAACTGCAGCGTGTAATGCCCGACGCCTTCGCTGCTGCCAAGGCCCAAGGCGTAGGTCTGCCCGGCCACAACGTCGAAAGAGACCACATCGAGCGTGTCCTCACTGGCCTCCAGCGCGGCCGAGTTGGAGAACCATTGCGACGCTAGCTGCCCGGTCGTTTCGGCTTCGATCGTCACCGCGCCGGTCGCGGCGGCCGTGAATTGGAACCAATCCTGATCACTCCGGGTACCGATCATACCGGAGAGCGAAAGCGTATCGGTCAGGGTGCCCAGTTGATGCGCCTCCGCTTCGCTCGAGCCGAAGTCGTCGGCCCGCATGACGGCATCGATCGCTTGGGACAGGTTCAACCGATGATACGATTGGCCGGTGACCCGATCGTAGATCGTGTCGGCCGTATCGATCATCACCTTGTAGATCGTCTCCTGGGTCACGTCGATCGAGCCGGCAAACTCGAGCGCTTCGCGCAGCAGGACGGCCGCTCCGGCCACGTAGGGCGTGGCCATGCTGGTTCCGGAGTACCGGGCGTAGTCGTCGTCCACGCCGTTGCGATCACCCACATAGTCCGGCACACTGCTCGATATACTTCGCCCCGGGGCCGCAATCACACGTTGATTGCGCTGCGAGAAGTAGCTCATCAGTCCGTTACCATCGACCGACGCCACCGGTACCACGTGCGGACTGGCGGCCGGATAGCTCAACCCGGGCTGCTTATCGCCGGAAAACCCGTTCCCGGCTGCCACGGCGACAAAGATCCCGTCCGCTTCCAACAGGGCAAATTCCTCTTCCAGCGTGGCCCAACCCGGCAGCGAATCGGAATTCCAACTGGCCCCCAGCGAGAGGTTCACGGTGGTGATCGGGTTCTCGAACGTGTCTCGGTTATCGTGCACCCATTGCAGCGCCTCTTCCACCCACGAGAAATACCCTCGGCCGGCGTCATTGAATACGCGCAGCGCAATCAGATCGACCCCCGGGGCGACGCCCGAGGCCAACCGCGCCTCGCCGCCGATAATGCCGGCCACGTGGGTCCCGTGCGAGCCGGACGGCCCGTCGTCGTATGGATTGGCATCCCGTTCATTGCTGAAGTCGAACCCGCCGACCACCCGATAATCCGGCCCGAGGCTTCCGCCCAGTGCTTGATGCGTGTAGGCGATTCCCGAATCGATGACGGCCACCGTTTGCCCGGCGCCGTCGAACCCGTATTGGTCTCGTACGTCGTCCAGTCCAGTCAGTTGGTGGACGTCGGCCAGCGTGAGTTGGACTTCTTCATCGTATAGTTGGTCCTCTACGACGTAATCGAGCCGGAAGTCGGCGATCGGCAGACTAGACAGATAGAGTCTCGGTTCGACCGTCTCCAGCCGCATGATACGGGCGGAGTGCCGGCGCGGACGTGAAGGGCGCATGATGACGCCTCCTCGTGCGGTTGTTTCGAGTGCCGGTTTCAAGAAGAGAAGTCAGCGACAGAAATCCTGCCGGAAACCGCCCACTCTGTCCTGTTGCTAATTCATCAAGGTGCTTCCCAATGGACGGCCGCAAGGAATCGCGGCCATCACGCCCGAACGGGCGCGTGTCGTCGAAGGGACTTGTTCGGACACCTACGTCTCCGAACAAAGTAATATAGCTCGCGCCCGGGCCTTTGGTCGGCGGAGAAGCCCCTGCAAACGGCCAAATAATTCGGGCCGCGACATACGGGAAACACAATCGCTGCAACCGGTCCACCGTGTTGCCCCCGCACCCACCCGGCTGTGGCAAACAGTCAACAATGAATTATTCCCGCAACACTACGACGAGCTAGCCACAACCAAGAAAAAGAAAGAAAGGGAACCACAGAGATCACAGAGAACACAGAGAAGAGTTTTGTCTATTGTCCTTGCTCTGTGTTCTCTGTGATCTCTGTGGTAATCCTAATACGTTCTACTACAGAAACTCAGTGCTACTACCGCTCAACATCTCCCCCCCCTTTCTTCTTCTTTCCCCTTTTCCCTTCTTTCCCCTTTTTCCTCCCCTATAGCCAAACCCTAAAAGACGTGGCCCATCGAATCTGGGATTGACGCATAGCCCGGATTTTGCCAGACTCCCGCCCGTTGAAATAGGCCTTTGCTTGCAGTGCAGGCAGAGGATTAAGATCGGTCCGCGCTTTGGGGTTGGGTTTGCGATGAATATCGTCGGCTATTTCCGAGGAATTGACCCGGCCGCCTGCTTGATCCAGGACGGTCGTATTGCCGCGTTTGTCGAGGAAGAACGCCTGATCCGCTTCAAGCACGGCGCCGATCGATTCCCCATTCGAGCGATCGACTTCTGCCTTCAACAGACCGGCCTGACCCTGAAGGACATCGATTTCTTTGCCCTGGGATGGGACGTTCCCCGATATACCAACGGCCAGATGCAGGCCTTCTACGAGAAGGTCAACCAGAAGTATCCCCCCGACCCGGGCACGTTGGCTTGGCAGCGAGGCATCGTCTCCTGGTACAGCGAGGCCAACGTCGAGCGACGACTGCAACAAGAGATCGTCCGCTTTTTTGGCAACGTGACGCCACCTCGGCTGCGGTACTTTCCCCACCACAAGTCGCACGCCGCGGCCGCTTTCTACGGATCCTCGTTCGACGAGGCACTGGTGCTTACAATCGACGGCTCCGGCGATCATCAATGCGCGACACTTTGGCACGGCCGGGGCGCCGAACTGCGTTTGCTGCACGAAATCGAGATCCCGCACTCACTCGGCTGGTTCTACGCCGCCATGACCGAGTACCTGGGCTTCGAAGCCTACGACGGCGAATACAAGGTGATGGGGCTGGCCGCCTATGGGCAAGAGAACCTGCGGCTGCGAGAGGCCTTGGCCAAGGTCGTTCGGCCCGGGCCTTGGGGATTCGACTACGTCGTCGATCCCCGCTACATCCACCATGGGCCGCACAGCTACTCGGGCCGATTCACCGACGATCTGGTCGAACTGCTCGGGATGCCGCCGCGTCAGGGAGACTGCCCGCTGGAGAAGATCCACGAGGAATTGGCCTTTGAAACACAGTTCGCGTTGGAGGAGCACGTATTGCGGCTGTTGCTGCATTTCCGCGAGACGACCGGGCTGCGCCACCTGTGTCTCGGAGGCGGCGTGGCGTTGAACGTGAAGATGAACAGCAAGATCCATCAGAGCGGGCTGTTCGACGACCTGTTCGCCTTCCCCATCCCGTCCGATTCCGGGACCGGCATCGGGGCCGGGCTCGGGCTGTACAACGAAATCACGGGCGAACGTCCCGAACCGCTTAGGCACGTTTACCTTGGCCCCTCGTTCAGCGACGAGCAGGTCGAACTGCAATTGAAATCGTGCGGCCTGACCTACCGGCGGCCGGAAAGTCTCGAGAACGACGCGGCCGATCTGCTGGCTTCCGGCAAGGTCATCGGGTGGTTCCAAAACGCGTTGGAGGCCGGTCCCAGGGCTTTGGGGGCACGCTCCATCCTGGCCGATCCGCGGAACGTCGACGCCCGCGATCGGGTCAACAGTGCGATCAAGTTCCGCGAGTATTGGCGACCCTTCTGCCCGAGCCTGACCGAGGAATCCGCACCGCGATTCCTCAAGCAAGCCACCGTGGCGCCGTACATGATCCGCGCGTTCGAAGCGACCGAAGAGGCCGAGCGTTGTGTGCCGGGAGTCGTACACATCGACGGAACCATGCGCGTGCAAACGGTCGATCGGCAGAGCAATCCCCGCTACTACGGGCTGCTGAAAGCCTTCGAGAGCAAGACGGGCGTGCCGGTGGTCTTGAACACGTCGTTCAATATCAAGGGCGAGCCGATCGTCTGCTCGCCGCGCGATGCCTTGCGGACGTTTTGGAGTACGGGGATCGATGCGTTGGTGATCGGCTCGTTCATCGTGGAAAAGCCCGAGTCACCCGCCCCGCTGAAACCGGAAGAAGTGATCCGCTAGCCCGGCCCGGCCTCATGAAAATCCTCGTAGTTGCTCCCCATGCGGACGATGAAGTGCTAGGCGTCGGCGGTACGATGGCCCGCTATGCGGACTTAGGGCACGACGTGATCGTGGCCATCATGACCGGGCACGGGGAAGACGGCCCTCACCCCTTGTTTCCCAAGAGTGCGTGGGACGTGGTTCGCGCCGAGGCCAAAGAGGCCCACGCCATCCTCGGCGTCAAGGAGACGATCCTCGAAGAGATTCCCGCGGTGATGGTCTCCGATCAATCGCTCTGGCAACTGAATCAAGTCACCTCGGAAGTACTCCAGCGCGTGCGCCCCGACGTGCTGTATATCCCGTTCCTCTACGACCTGCACAAGGATCATCGCGAGTTGGCCCATTCGTTCTCGGTGGCCTGGCGACCCAATTCCGAGCTGGGCCGCTCGGTCCGCGAGATTTTCGCCTACGAGACGGTCTCCGAAACGCACTGGAACATGCCCTACCTGGAACCGGGCTTCCTACCCAACCAGTCGGTCGACATCTCGCGCTATCTCGACAAGAAACTTCAAGCGCTGCGTTGTTTCAAGAGCCAAATGCGAGATTTTCCGGACGCCAGATCGGTCGAAGCGGTCGACGCCTTGGCCCGATGGCGCGGATCGCAGATGCACATGCCGGCCGCCGAGGCCTTCGTCGTCATTCGCCGCTGGTGGTAACCGAAATACCTTGGCGCCAACATGTGTCGTCGCCTCTCGGGCCGACTGATGAGCCGCTACGGCTATCGTGGCACCGCAGTCACCGCAGTCACCGCAGACTCGCCAGTCCGCCCAAACGACCCTGTTTCGCAGCAATCTGGAAAGGCTGCGTAGGGTGCGTGAAACGCACCAGAACATCGGCGGTTGGTGCGTTTCACGCACCCTACTATGCTGCGACTTTTCCCCGGGCTGCCGTTGACAATTTGGCCCAGTTTTGTCACACTCCCGCCCCTGTTTCCTCGGTCCGAACCATAGTTTGGGCCTTGGACAGAACCTTTTCCCAGTCGCATCGACATGTCCGTCGACACCCGGCGTGCGCCTGAAGTGCGCCGTGGGGTGTTGATCCACAAAAAAAGACGTCCAGTCCGCCGCGCTGCTGCGGACTGAACGGGAGATCGTCATTTGAGTTCCACGGTCGGTTATCCCCGAGCTGCCGTAACACCACGACCGCAAGCGTCGACCACGCGCCCGCTTTCGCTGCCGCAAAACTTCCTTTGGATGTCGGCCGGCAACGCGGTGGATACTTTGTGTCAATTGGGACGTGCCGTCGTGTTGGCCTACTTGGGTGGCCTGGAGTTAGTCGGGCTGATCGTACTGGCATACGCCGTGTGCGCTCCGATCAATGCGCTGGCTTCCTTGAGCCTGCGTGCGGCCGTGGTCACCGACGCGCGGCGCGAGTACCTCTTCGGCGACTACCTGGCCTTGCGATTGGTGATGGCAACGCTGGCGTTTGGGGTCATCGCCACGCTTGGGCTAACGGGATACTCCGGCCAGATGGTCTGGTTGATCCTCTTGGTGGGCGGCGCCGAGTTCTTCAAGTCGATCAGCGAGATGTTCCACTCGTTCCAGCAACGCCACGAACGAATGGATCGGATCTCGATCTCGGTGATGATCGTAGCCCTTTCGACGATCACGGTGCTGGCAACCGTCGTCTACTTCACCGGAAGCATTCTGTTGGCGCTGGTCGGGTTTCCCTTGATCACCGCAGGCGTGCTGTTCGGATACGACATCCCCAATGGGGTTCGGCTGCTCCGCGCGGCGGCGAGCACGACGCCGACGAGCGAACGGCTTCGGCCGCGGTGGGATCTCCGCACCATGTTGCAGTTGATCTGGCTCACGTTGCCGCTGGGAGTTGTCATGATGATGATTTCGTTGACCAGCAGCATTCCCCGATGCCTGATCGATTACCATTTGGGTCCCCATGCCTTGGGCGTGTTCGCGTCCGTACTTTCCTTGGGTCTGGTGGGACTGAAGGTGGTCAACGCCATGGGGCAATCGGCCGGGCCGAGACTGGCGACCTATTATGCGGCCGGCAAGACGACCGCCTACCTGCGACTGCTGGGAAAACTGGTCGCTATCGTCGGCGCGTTGGGAATCGCTGCCGTCTTGGCGGTGGCCGCACTGGGCGAGCCGATCCTCGAATTGCTCTATCACGAGGATTATTCGCCCTATTGGCGGCTGGCCGTCTACCTGATGATCGCCGCCGCGCTGTTGTATCTGACGATCCCTTTAGGTCGGGCCGTGGAAGCCATGCGGCGCTTCAAGACGCACATGCTCATCCGAGCGATGGGCATCCTCGTCATGCTCGGCGTGATGCCCGGCATGATTCGGGCCTACGGCCTGGAAGGGGCAGCCGGGGCCATGATCCTCAGCGTGGCCTGCTCGGTTCTCGGGTGTGCCGGCGTGGTGCTTTGGGCCGTACGCCGAGAACGATCCGACAAAACAATACGGTCAACCTAGGAACACACTATGTGCGGCATTTTCGGACAAATCACGCCCGGGCGGCCCGTCGAGACGACGGCCTGTTTCGAGGCGACCGAAGCGCTGGCCCATCGCGGTCCGGACGGCCAAGGAATCGCCCACGGACGACTGGACCAATGCCGTGCCATGTTCCAATTGAACGTGCCCAAGGAAGTCCTCGTGCAGCAGGCGGACACGGGCCCCGACTTCTTCCTCGGCCATCGGCGACTCTCGGTTATCGATCTGGCTCCCGACGCCTTTCAGCCCATGACCAACGAGGACGGCACGGTCTGGGTCGTCTTCAACGGCGAGATCTACAACCACCGAGAACTGCGCGACCGGCTAAGGACTGCCGGACATCAGTTCCGCACCGACCATTCGGACACCGAAGTCCTGGTCCACGGCTACGAGCAATGGGGCGACCGGCTGGTCGATCAACTCCGCGGCATGTTCGCCTTGGCCGTGCTCGACCTGCGCCGGCGCACACTGTTTCTGGCCCGCGACCGACTGGGCCAAAAACCGCTCTACTACGCGACAAGTCGCGACGGCGTGGCGTTTGCCTCGGAGCTGAAGGCCCTGGTCCGGCTGCCGGGGTTCGACCATGGCATTTCGTCGCCTGCACTGATCGATTATCTACACCATGGCCTGGTACCGGCGCCACGGACGATCTATCGCCAGACAAGGAAACTTCGTGCGGCGCAGCGGCTAACCATTCGACTCGATGCACCCCAGGCTGCCGAGCCGGAGATCTACTGGTCGCCGCGATACGAACCGATCGAGGGCCACAGCGTCGGGCAGTGGCAGGAACAGTTCGAGGCGGAACTTCGCGAGGCCGTCCGGTTGCGAATGGCCAGCGATGTCCCCCTGGGAGCCTTCCTCTCCGGAGGACTCGACTCGACGGCCGTCACGCGCGAGATGAGCTTAGCTTCGCAGCACCCGGTGGAGACCTTCTCCATCGGATTTCATGAAAAACAGTTCGATGAATCACCGTACGCTCAACAAGTAGCACGGCAATACGCCACGCGGCACCACGGCGAGATGCTCTCGGCCGAGGCATTGCTCGACGTGATCCCGGTGGTCGGCAAGATCTTCGACGAACCGTTCGCCGACTCCAGCGCGATTCCCACTTACAAGGTTTCGCAACTTGCCCGGCAGCACGTCACGGTCGCGCTCTCCGGCGACGGTGGCGACGAGCTCTTGGCCGGTTACCGTCGCTACCGGCTGCAACACCGCTTGTCGCGCTGGCTCGATTGGCAACCGCGGCTGCTGACCAGGGCCGTGTTCGGGCCGATACGTGCCGTTTGGCCGGAACGTGCGCGCGGTAAATCCTTCCTGCGCCTGCTGGAACCCGATGCCAAGCGGCGTTACTTCAAGGCCTTTCAGGACGAATACCTCGTGGATCTGGCCGAGACAGATCTGGCCGAAAGCTGGGACTGTCTTTTGGAAGATGCTTGGCCGAACGACCTGCCAAGCGACTCATCGCATGTAGTTGACCGGATGTGTGCGACCGATTGCCGCTTCTACATTCCCGAGGACTTGATGGTCAAAGTGGATCGGACCAGCATGAGCGTTTCGCTGGAAACTCGCTCGCCGTTGTTGGACCATAAGCTGTTCGAGTTGGCGGGAAAGATGCCGCTGGCGGTGCGCTTCGACGGGCGGCACAACAAGCTTCCGTTGCGACGCCTTGTCGGCCGCGAGTTCGGCCCGCAGTTCGTCGACCGTCGCAAGACGGGCTTTGCCGTGCCTTTGGGGGCATGGTTTCGCGGCCCGCTGCGCGAGCAGTTGCACGATACGTTGCTGAAGACAGATGGGCTAGTCAGGAGTCTTCTTTCCCGCACCGCGATCGAGACCCTGATTCGCAACCACGAGTTGGGTAGCCGGGACCAGAGTCGACGTTTGTGGAAACTCTACATGCTTCAGCAATGGGACGACTACCACGGCAAGACAACATCCTGCGAGAATCACGCAGCCCGTTCAACATTGCGGGCCGCCTAGGAACCTTATTAACATGTCGGAACCGATCAAGATCCTGCACGTATTCGGGCGCATGGGACGTGGTGGGGGTGAAACGCGCACCGTGGAACTCTTCCGACGCCTCGATCGGCAACGATACCAATTCCAGTTCTGCACCCTTTCCGAAAAACCAGGTGAACTGGACGAAGAGATCGTCCGCCTTGGCGGGCAGGTCCACGCGATCCCTCGATGTCGGATGGGGTTCTCGCGACGGTTCAAGCGGCTGTTGCGTGAAGGCTCGTTCCAGGTCGTCTACTCGCACGTGCTCTACTACTCGGGCTATCTGCTGCGGCTGGCCGCGCAGTGTGAGATCCCCACCCGAGCGATGTTCTTCCGCAGTCTATACAACGGCCAAGGTCGGGGCGTTGCGTGGCAAGTCTATCGTCGTTTGATGCACCACTGGATCGACCGTTACGCCACGCACATTCTGGCCGTCGGCCAGGGGACCATGGCCGGCTCATGGGGCAACGACTGGCAGCGCGATCCGCGATGTCAGGTGATCCACAACGGTTTGGATCTGACGCCGTTCGAGGCGACCGTCGACATCCCCTCGGTTCGCCGAGAATTCGGCATTGAACCGGACGTGCCCCTCTACATCCATGTGGGACGAATGATGCCGCCGAAGAACCACGTGCGACTGATTTCGATCTTCCGCGAGGTCTTGCAGCGTCAGCCCCGGGCCAAGTTGCTGCTGGTCGGCCGCGGTGGAACGCCCATCGAGCGCGATGTTCGCCGGCAAGTCGCCCAGTCGCAGATCGAGGGGCACGTAATCTTCTGCGGCGAGCGGAACGACGTGCCGCGACTGCTGCAGGCCGCCGACGTGATGCTCTTTCCTTCACGCTGGGAGGGTCTTCCGGGCGCGGTGCTCGAGGCGTCCGCGGCGGGGACTGCCGTGCTGGCGAGCGATTTACCCGGCACGCGGGAGATCGCCGCAAGGCTCCCCGATATCCATTGCCTCTCGCTGGACGTCGACGACACCGGGTGGGCCAAGGCACTACAAGCCATTTACCGGCCGAACTCACCGAGACCGACGCGGGAAGAGATTCGCCGGCGGTTCAGCCAAACCGAGTTTACGATGCAGCGCTGCCTCGACGCGCACTGCCGCATCTGGGACGGCGCCCCTTCCCTTGAAACCCAACCCACGCTAAACCAGTCGCGCAGCGCGGCCTAAGACAGGATACCCACCACGTGGCGATTCACCACGATCAGACGACAACGCGATTCTCGGCCACCGCGGCAGACAAGTCTTCCGTCGGGCTGGCCTGTGCGCAGCCGCCGCGAGTTCGGCACGGCGGGCTCGTCCGACCGATCAAGATCCTCCATATTCACGGCCGCATGGGGCGCGGGGGCGCGGAAATGCGCACCATGGAAATCTTTCGCCACGTCGACCGCCGGCAGTTCCAATTCCACTTCTGTGCCGTCTCCGGTTGCTCGGCCGAATTCGATGAGGAAATCCGCGACCGAGGCGGCGAAGTTCACCTGCTGTGCCGGCGTGATCTCAGTTTCCAGCGGCGATTTCGGCAACTCTTGCGCACGCGCCGCTTCGACGCAGTTCACAGCCATCTGCACTACATTTCCGGATCCTTGTTACGCATGGCGGCGCATTGCGGAGTTCCCGTGCGGGTGGCCCATTTTCGCAGTTCGCAAGCGGATCAAGTGGATGGTCTGGGGCGGAATCTCTATCGGCTGGCCTGGCGCCTGTGGGTCGATCGATACGCCACCGACGCCGTCATGCGTCGCTGGATCGATCGATACGCCACGGATATTCTCGGCGTTAGCCATTGGGCGTTGGACAAGGCATGGCGGCCGGATTGGCAAAGTGATCCCCGATGTCAGGTCGTGTACGACGGCTTGGATCTGTCAGGATTCCAGGTTCCCACCGACCCGATCGGCGTACGAAGCGAGTTCGGGCTACCGTCCGGCACGCCGCTGTACATCCACGTCGGGCGGATGAACGAAGCGAAGAACCATGCGCGTCTGGTCTCGATCTTTGCCGAAGTCCTGCAGCGCAACCCTGCGGCCCGGCTGCTGATGGTCGGCCGGCGCGACCGACGGATCGAAGGCGAGTTGCACCGGCGAATGGCCGCGTCGGGGACCAAGAATCAAATCATTATCACGGGCGAACGGCCCGACGTTCCTCGTTTGCTCAAAGCGGCCGACGTGCTGATCTTTCCCTCGCGTTGGGAAGGGCTCGGCGACGTGGTGCTGGAAGCCTGCGCTGCGGGAATTCCCACTTTGGCGAGCGATCTGCCGAGTATTCGGGAGATTTCCGCGCTGCTACCGGGCGTGTGCTGCCTGCCACTGGAAGCCTCGGACGCGGCCTGGGCTCAGGCTGCCGTTTCGCTAGCCACGACACCCAAGCCCCAAGACAACCCGCAAGCCGTATCACGGCACTTCTGCGAAAGTGTGTTTACGGTCCCACAGTGTGCGGAGACTCTTTGCCGAATCTGGCAACGCGCCGCGGCGACCAATCCAACGGGAGCTCTCGGCGATGGGTAATTGGCCACTGGGTAAATGGGCGCTGGGACTGGCGTTCGCGAGCATGGGGATGAACTTCACGATTATGAAGCTCGGCGAAGTGTTCCAAGGCAAGTCGCCCCTGTTCGTCGTCGTGGCTCTCTGTCTACCGGCCGTGTTTCTCGGGGCAGCCAGTTGGTGGAGAGTCCGTTCGTTCGCCCGAAATTGGCAGGTCGTCCTGTGCGTGCTGATCGCCTGGGTCGGAATGCTGTATGCCTTTAAGATCGAGAAGAACCGGCCGATCATGTCGCTCAGCTACCTGACGATGATCCTGCCGATTGCCGCGTTGATCGTGGAACATCGCTGCTGGTGGTTTTGTGCGAAGGTTTACGTACTGGCCAATGCCGTTGCCATGGGGCTGATGCTCTGGTTCCAATACTACGTGCACGGGCTCGGCAAGTTGTTGACGCTTCACCGCTTCGGCGCCCTCTTTAGCACGGACGGCGCGATCAAGCTGAGTAATCCCAACGTAACGGGCGGACAATTGGCCGTGGCGGCCGTACTCGCGTTCATGCTTTACCTGCGCAGCGGCGCGTCCATCAGCACCACGAAAGAATCGCAAGCCAACCACAACCGTTTCAGCGTCGGTTGGGTGATCTTTCTCTCGTTCGGATGCATCTTGACGGCCTCTCGGGGTGCCTTTGTCGCATGGTTCGGCGGAATGGCCGTTTTGGCGTTTTGGGAAACCCGAACGCTCCGCTTCACTCGGCAGAAGGACTTTGTCGCTCTCTGCTGCGTGCTGCTTTGCGCTACGCTCTTTGCCGTCGCCGCCACCGGATTCAGTCCCTGGCAATCGCTCCAGGTGCGATTCGATCGCACGCAAGAAGTGCTCGACGCATGCGGACGAACGGTCATCTGGCAAAACGCGTTCGAGTTGTGGCGCTCCGACCCGCAGTATTTCTGGATCGGCACCGGCACCGGCGTGGCGCCGGAAGCCTTGGGACAATTCATGGGGCTAAGCATACCCGGTGACCCCAGGGCCGAGGTGGGGATCGACGCCCATAACGCGTTCGTCGAATGGGGATTGTCCTTCGGCTTGCTGGGAATGATCGTCGGCATCTGCTTCCTCATCTCGCTTTGGCGCAGGGCAAGCGACCTCGACCGTCGAGAAGCAACGGTCAACCGCCGGGCGTTCATTCTCTGTTTCGCTCTGGCCTCGATGACCTACGCCACGTTCTATCTGTTGACCTTCGTCGTCGCCGGGGCCCTGATTTTGGCCATGGTCTCCCTGCCGACTCCCGAGCCACGAGAAGAACACCATGCCGGACCGCATTGGCGTCAGGAAAACAGCCTGCAAACGACACAATCCCACCCTGTTGCCGGGGAGATTTCATGAACGTACTGCACTTGGGACCGGTCAACTGGCACAACATCGGCGGGCTGCACGTGAGCATCCCGGCCTTGGTCGCCGCACAGAATCGTATCGACGGCATCAACGCGGCACTCGCAATTACGGTGCCCGGGGCGGGCCAAGCTCCTGACGTCGACTTCTCCGTCTTCGATCAGAAACTCACGGTCGATGACCAAGGCCGGCTCAACTTGCCTGCTCCGTTCGAACGACCCGACATGGCCGTGTTCCACAGCACCTACATTCCGTTGCACGCCGCCATCGCCGCGAAGCTCCGCAAGGCGGCGATCCCGTATATCATTTGCCCCCGCGGCGGAATGACGCGCTGGGCTCATCGGTTCCGCTGGTTCAAGAAACGAGTGGCCGACTTGCTGTTCTTCAAGCGGATGGTCGCCGGCGCGGCCGCGCTGAATTGCCTTACCGAAGGCGAAGCCGAGGCCTCGCGCGAGTGGCGTCGGCCCATGTTTATCGCCGGCAATGGAACCACGCTACCTCCCGCAATTCGCCTGGCTTCGCCGGGCACGACTGCCGGACGTCGCCTGCTGTTTGTCGGCCGGCTTCATATCCAATACAAGGGGCTCGACATGCTCCTGGCGGCATGCGATTTAGTACGCGAAGCGTTGCGACAGACCGAAACCACAATCCAACTACACGGCCCGGATTGCGACGGCAGTACCAGAGTCCTCCGCCGCCAGATCGCCGCTTTGCAACTCGACGAACTGGTCACACTGCACGGCCCGGTGCTGGGAGAAACCAAGTCGTCGTTGCTTGCCGAAAGTGACGTGTTCTTGCACCCCTCACGAAGCGAAGGCCACCCCATGGCCGTGCTCGAAGCGCTGGGGCATGGCTTGCCCTGCCTGTTGACGCCGGTGACCAACGTGGCCGACGAAGTGGCCGATGCCGGCGCCGGATGGCGGGTCGAGCCGACACCCGAAGGAATCGCCGCCGGACTGTGGCAGGTTCTGGATACCGAGGATGACGCCTTACGCCAGGCCGGAGCTGCTGCGCGACGATTGGCCGCGGAAAACTACTGTTGGGACAAAACGGCAGCTCGTTGCGTCGAAGCCTATCGACGTTGCGCTGCATAGACACTGCGCTGCGTAAACACTGCGATTGATACTGTTGGACAATGCGAGGTTGAAGAAGATGCGAGTCATCTATCTGCACATGTACTTCAAGACGCCCAAAGACAACGGGGGAACGTTCTCCTACGAAATGGCCCGGCAACTGGTCGATCGGGGGCATGAGGTCCAGATGGTCACCGCCGATTGCTCCGGTCAGGGACGCGCCTGGCGCCGAACCGAAGAAGACGGCATCCAGGTGCACTGGTGTCCGATCCCCTACTCCAACAATATGGGTTTTCGGCGGCGGATTCGTTCGTTTTTCAAGTTCGCCATCGCCGCCTCGCGTAAAGCGGCTTCGCTGCCCGGCGATGTGATCTATGCCAGCAGCACACCACTGACGATCGCCATTCCGGCAGTTTACGCGGCCCGGCGGCAATCGATCCCCATGGTGTTCGAGGTAGCCGACCTGTGGCCCGAGTTGCCGATCGCCATCGGCGCCCTGAGAAATCCCGTAGCCATCGCGGCGGCCCGCTGGTTGGAACGGTTCGCCTACCGCAATTCGCATCACATAGTCGCCTTTTCGCCGGGCATGAAGTCGGGGATCGTCCGGGCCGGTTATCCCGAGGGGAAAGTTACCGTGATCCCCAACGGCGGCGACATGCAACTCTTCCAGGCCGACGAGCAAGCCGGGCGTGAATTTCGCGATCGACACGCCTGGCTGAAGGATCGGCCGCTGGTGGTCTACACCGGCACCCTGGGGATCATCAACGGCGTAGACTACCTGCCACGCTTGGCCGCGGAAGTGCGGAAACGTGATCCGGAAATTCGCTTCCTGGTCGTGGGCACGGGCCATCAGGAAGCGTATGTTCGGGACGTTGCGCAGCAACTCGGCGTATTGAATGACAACTTCTTCATGCATCCGCCGGCACCGAAAACGGAAATCACGCCGATCCTGTCGGCCGCCGACATGGCCAGCTCGGTGTTTTGCGATATCCAGCAGATGTGGAACAACTCGGCCAGCAAGGTCTACGACGCCATGGCCGCCAGCCGACCGATCGCCATCAACCACGAGGGTTGGTGGGCCGACCTCTTCCGCGAGACGGGCTGCGGTATCGTGCTCGATGCGCACGACATGGCCTCGGCCGCCGACTCGCTCGTGAGCACCCTTCGCGACCGGCAACAGCTTCAGCAGATGGGCCAGATTGCCCGGCGGGTGGGTGAAGAGCGGTTCGATCGCACCAAGCTAATCGACCCTTGGGAAGCCATCCTGCTGGAAGCGTGCGGGCAAACAAAGCAACCACCAAGACGAGTCGCGGCATAAACTTACTCGAACTGTAAACACTTCGTCCGTCACCACCGGGCTTGTCCCGGTGGAACGATGATTGGCCACTAACACGTGAGCCCGAACAACGCCGCCCGCCAATCTGGGCCGCCGCGTCCCGCGGCGGCCCAGATTGGCGACACGCGTCAGGACAACGAACCATGCTAGGCTTTGTCGGAAAACGCCTTGTGTGGCACGCCCCTGAGCGAAGCGAAGGGCGTGGATGCCCTGTTTGCAAGCCCTATCCACCACGCCCTTCGCTTCGCTCAGGGGCGTGCCACACGCAC